>OJIO01000021.1_pt1 | contig 125689 bp, 107 predicted proteins | sample 1595621 | NCBI WGS metagenome assembly OJIO01 (sample SAMN05416776, study PRJEB24817) | seawater metagenome | isolation source: Sea water | place: Canada:Atlantic | collected 2013-07 | reverse complement strand
TTCTGCCTGTCTCGTGGGCTCGGAGATGTGTATAAGAGACAGGCCCTCGGGGGGGGCGAACATGATGGGGGTGTTCGGCGGGTCCTCTGGAATCAAGGAGAGGATGGAGCGACAGGCCGCAGCCATCTCTGCGGCCGTCCCGTAGCGTTCCTCCCGGTCGTAGCGGGTGGACTTCTTGATGACCTGAGCGATCTCGTGGTCGATTCCCTCCAGCAGACTGCTGTCCATGTCCGAGACAAAGAGGTCCACCGGGGTCTTGCCCGTCAGAATCGAGTAGAGGGTCGCCCCGACGCTGTAGAGGTCTGCGCGCACATCCACGCTCTTGGCGTCGACGCGCTGCTCGGGCGCCATAAAGCCCCAGGTACCCATCACGGCCCCGGTCTTGGTCATGCCGTCGTCTTCGTCATTGCGCATTCGGGCAATGCCAAAGTCGGTGATCCGCAGCTTGCCGTCGGAGCTCAGCAGGATGTTGTGGGGCTTGATGTCGCGGTGCACCACCCCCCGCTTGTGGGCCACGTCCAAGGCATCGAGCATGTCGATCGTGACCCGGATGGCCAGCATTGGGGGCAGGGCGCCGCCTCGTTTGACGCGGTCCAGGAGGGAGCCCCCGTCCACCAGTTCCATCACGATGTATGCGCGATCCCCGTCGGCGCCGACGTCGTAGACGCGCACAATGTTCGGGTGTTCGAGCAGCGCCATGGTGCTCGCCTCGCCCTCGAAGCGGGAGCGGAGGGAGCGTCGCTGTCCCAGCTCTGGCGAGAGGATCTTGATGGCGCGAGGAACCTGCAAGCGCCCGTCAAAGGCGGTGTACACCGTCGCCATACCGCCTACGCCCAACACGGAGATCAGGCGATAGCGCCCGTCGGCCAATGGGGGGGCAGCGTCTGACATGGAGCCTCGGCGGAGGGAAGGGGCAGGTTCAGTCTGCAGGATAGCAACCTTGGCCCGGATGGGCTTGGTTCGACAGGGCCCCGGCGGCGCGGCTACCCTTGGCCATGCTTTGGATCCTTGCAACAATCGCTTGTGGCGGCCTCGACGACCAGGACGGCGATGGGGTCACCGCTGGCCGCGACTGTGATGACGGGGACGCCACCGTCGGCGCCGCCCAGCTCTCTTGGGCCGATCAAGACGGTGACGGCTTTGGTGACGACACCATCTGGGCGCAGGCCTGTCCGAGCGATGTCGGCTGGGTTGGTGTGGCTGGGGATTGCGATGATGCCGACGCCACCGAACATCCCGAGCAGAGCAGCTGCAACTGTGAGCGCGGGGACCGGCCCTCGGTGGCTTGGTATGTCGACCAAGATGGAGACGGCGTCGGGGAGGAGCCTGCGGCGCAACTGAGCTGCGGCGCCTCGGAAGGCCTGGCCTCGCTTGCGGGAGATTGCGCACCCTTGGACCCAGCGGTCTACCCTGGCGCAGAGGAGATTTGGTACGACGGAGAGGATCAGGACTGCTCCCTCGACTCGGACTACGACGCGGATCAGGACGGCTACGAGAGCGCGGACTACGGCGGGATGGACTGTGATGATCAGGCGGCTGGTACCCATCCAGGGGCCATAGAGGTCTGCGATCTGCTCCAGGCCGATGAGGACTGCGACGGTCTGGTCAATGGCGAGGACCCGAGCTCACGGGGGTGGACCAACTGGTTCGAGGACCCCGACGGAGATGGCTATGGACATGGGCAGGGGATCTCGGCCTGTGCACCGGAGCAGGGCTACGCCGCGTTGGACGGTGACTGCGATGAGGCCAGCGCTGAAGTGAACCCCGGCATGGAGGAGATCTGTGGGGATGGGGTCGCCAACGACTGCGTGGTGACCGACGGAGAGTGCGGCATCCATGGCGCCGGTGTGATGGATGGTTTGCCTCTGGTGGAGCTGCCGAACACGGCCAGCGCCAATGTGTTGTTGGATCCCGTGGATCTGCTGGGCAAGGGCCAGGAGCACTTTGTGGTCGCCTCGCCCTATGAGTACGGCGGGGACGGCTACGTCGGCCAGGTGCGCTTGCTGAGGGAAGGGGACTCCTACATGCAGGATCTCCTGACCACGGACTCCACCTACAGCATCTTGGGCAGCACGATGGTCACCGGTGACCTGGATGCAGATGGGCAGACGGATCTGATCCTCAGCGCGGTTCAGCACTATGACTTTGAGGGAGGGGTCTACGCACCCCGCGTCTTCGTGGCGATGGGACCCTTGGAGCTGGGCGGCAGCGTCGATGAGCTGCCGATCATTCAGGACAACGCCAGCGGGCTCGGCACCAGCTTGGCCATCGCCGGCGGCTACTTGGTGGTGAACGCACCCAGTGAATCCCGCAGCGAGGGCGGAAACGGGGCGGTCTACCTCTTCGATTCGGACCCGGGCGCGGTCTCCTCGCTCATCGATGCCGCTGGGGAGCTGAGCTTCGATGGCCAGTACTACATGGGCTCTGCGCAGGTGCAGGCCTGCGATGTGTTGGGCACGGGGGAGCAGGGGCTGGTCTACGGGGGCAACTTCGGCCCGGCCTACGACAGCGGCGTGATCTGGGCTGAGAGCCTACAGGACGGATTCTCCAGCCTGAGCGACGCCGACCTGTGGATTCGGGAGAGCTCCTCAGAGCAGCTGGGGACCAACCGCATCACCTGTGTGGATGGCAACGAGGACGGTTACCCCGAGCTCTGGGTGCTGCGGCCTGTCAGTGGGGAGCTGCTGGCCTTTGACGCGGAGAGCATGCAGCAGGGGCAGGACGAGGCTTGGATGCGGGTCAGCGGCCACAGCGGCGATGGCTACAGCAGGGTGAGGTTGACCGGAGATCACGACGGCGATGGATACGTGGACCTTGTCGTCAGCGACCCGCGCGCGAACAGCTACGGGGCAGTCTCTGTGGTCTACGGCCCATTGAGCGCTGGGAGCTACACCCTGAGCGAGAACCGCATGAGCTCCCAGCCCGGCATCTCGCTCTCGGGCGAGTTGGCAGGCAGCGAGGTGGGGCTTCTGGTCAGCAGCGGGAACGGGCGGAGCCTGTACTGGCTCAATGGCGGCCCGGGCATCTGAGGGGCCGCATTAGGCGAAGGAAGCGCGCTCTCCCACACCAAAGCCTTCCCGGCTCAGGGCCTCTTTGACCTCGCCGACGGTCAGAGACCGAAAGTGAAAGAGCGAGGCCGCTGTGACCGCGTGTGCCCCCGCTCTGCAAGCCTCAACGAAGTCCTCCAAACGACCAGCGCCGCCGGCGACGATGAGGGGGATCTGGACCTTCTCGCGCACATAGCGCACCAGGTCGGTGTCGAAGCCTGCGCCCGTTCCATCCCGGTCCATGCTCACGAGCATGATCTGTCCGGCGCCCATGGACTCCAAGCGTTCGCACCACTCGATGGCGTCCAAGTCGGTGATGCGCCGCCCGCCGTCGCTGTGAACGCGCCAGCCGGTGCCGGCCCAGCGGGCGTCGACCGCCGCCAAGACCTGTTCGCTGCCGAACTCTTTGGCCAGGCGCTCCACCAAACCAGGGTCTCGGATTGCCGCGCTAGCGACGGAGACCGCCGATGCGCCTGCATCGAGCAGCGCGCCAAAGCTGGCCTCGTCCTTCACGCCGCCTCCAGCGATCACAGGCACTTGGCAGCAAGCCGCCAAGCGGCTGACCTGGTCCAAGAAGTCGTCGTGGTAGCTGGGGTCGGAGCCGATGTTGAGCACGATGAGCGCGTCTGCCCCCATCTCCCCGTAAAGGCAGCCCGCCGCGACCGGGTCGCCTGCGTCGTGCAGGTCGCCGAACTGCATGCCTTTGACCAGTCGTCCCCGCTGTACGTCCAGGACCGGGATGACCCGGCGGATCAACACGGGGGGGCCTGGTACTCGCAAAGCTCTTTCAGGAATTCCAGGGTGTCCGGACGGTCTACGAGCCCTTGGAACAAGGGCATCGGGGTCTCGGTGACTGGAAAGAAGAAGAGAGGTACCCGGGTGTAGGGCTGCGCATTTTGAACCACGCGCCGGTCGTCCTCGCTGTCGCCGAACATCACGCAGAGCTCCGTGTCTGCGGGGAGCAGGCGAAGAAGTGCTTCGGGGTCGGGCTTGCGGACCTCTTCCATGGTCGTTGCGCGGCTGAAGGAGAAGCCCAAGGTGTCCTGGGCCCGCTCGAGCTCCCACCGGTCTCTTCCGGTGCAGGCCACCACCTCAAAGCGGGTGCTCAGGGTGTCCATGAATCCCGGCGGAATGAGGAGGGTCTCGTCCTTCCAGTAGCCACCCTTGTAGAGGGCTTGGCCAGCCTCCTGCAGGTCGCCAGGGTCATGGCCGCATCGCGCGATGACCTCGTCCACGTTCTTCACCTGACCGAAGATCTGCGGCCGTCCTGCCCCGATCCAGCTCGCGCAGGCCCGGGCCGTGTCCCAGTCACAGTTGAATCCACCGTTTTTCTTGAAGCGGTGGATGTCCTCCAGAGAGGCGCCACTCAGCTCGTGGATGATGCGGTAGAAGCTGGGGCGCACGTCGATCAGTGCGCCGTCGATGTCACAGGCTAGTACTTTCACCGGCTCCCCCTAACGCGCTCCAAGAGGTATGGAAGGCACCCGCCTTAGGAGCACCATGGCCCGCATCCTCACCGGCCGCCTCAGCCGCGCCCTCGTCGTAGAGAACCCCCACGCCAGCTTGGATCCCTTGCTGTTGGAGGGCGGATTCGAAGAGGTCGTGCGTCTGAGCCAAGCCCCCGAGGCCGAAGAGCTGCTCGCACAGCTCCAGGCCAATCGCACGCAGGTGCTCTTCAAGCGCTCTCGCGTGCCGGTGACCCGCCAAGTCATCGAAGGAGCCGTGGACCTTGTGGCCATCCAGCTCTGCTGCATTGGGGATGACAGCATCGACAAGCAGGCCTGTGCCGATCATGGGGTGCTGGTCTTCAACGATCCCATCTCCAACGGTCGCTCGGTCGTGGAGTTGGTCATTGGCCACTTGATCAGCCTCTCCCGTGGCATCCACATCTCCAACAGCCAGACCCATCAAGGGGACTGGCAGAAGCACAACCGAGGCCGCTTTGAGGTCTTCGGAAAGCGCTTGGGCATCGTCGGACTCGGCAACATCGGCCGAGGTGTCGCCAAGGTGGCTCAGGCACTGGGGATGGAGGTGCGCTTCCACGACAACCGTCGCGTGGCCCAAGAGGTGGGGCAAGAGATGGGCTGGAAGAGCGCCGATACGCTCCAGACCCTGTTCGCGGAATGCGACATGGTCACGCTCCACCCCAGCGCCGTGGACTTTCTGGGCGGTTCGAACGCGGGCATGATTACCCGCGAGCTGCTGATGTCTTTGGGAGCCAAGCGCCCTGAGAACGCACCCCGCATCTTCTTGAATCTCTCCCGTGGGTTTCTGCATTCACCCGAGGACCTGGTGGCTGCGGTGCAGGCCAAGGTGATCCGCGCGGCGGCCGTCGACGTCTACCCTGATGAGCCGCGCTCGGCTGGGCCGGGTTGGAGCAATCCCTACGCGGCACATCCAGAGGTCGTCTGTACGCCTCACATTGGGGCAGCCACGCAGGAGGCTCAGCCTCGCATCGCGCAGCGGGTGGCTCAGACGACCCTGTCTTTCTCGCGCACCGGGAGCGTGCGCGACTGCGTCTTGGCGCCAAGAACGCAGGTCAGCATGCTCGATGACCTGCGGCCCGGCCGGGCGGTCCTTGTCGTCACCCACGGCACCACGCGAGGCACCAAGCGTGCCCTGGACCAGGCCATCTTCGAGGCTGGGGCGGACAACTTGCGCTCTGAGCACCACGACTTGGAGCGGTGGTCGATGGCTTTGGACATCAACCTGTTGGACCAACCGCTTCCTGCCAGCGCTTTGGGGGTCATCGCCAAGCGCACGGCCGAGTTGAGCGGAGATGCTGACGCGGTTCGCTCCATACGTCAGGTGATTCAGAGCTGATGGTGCAAGGGCTTGGGGGGGAGGCAGGGCCCTCGGCCGCTGGAGCAGTCAGCCCACGCCAGAGCAAGCGCGCCCCAGCATCGTGAGATGCTGGGGCGCGCTGTTCTTTGGAGCGAAGCCCTACTCGGCGGGAGGCTCTTCAGTCTTCTTGGCAGCAGGCTTGCGGCGCGCGGTGGTGGTGCGCTTCTTTGGCGCGGCCTTGGCCTCACCCTCAGCGGCTTCCTTCTTCACGGCTGGCTTGCGACGACGGGTGGTCGTCTTCTTTGCAGGCTCTTCGACCTGGTCGGACTCAGCGCTCTTTGCAGCGGTGGTCTTTGCGGTGGCGGTCTTGCGAGGGGCGCGCTTCTTTGGGGCAGCCTTCTTCGGGGCGGCCTTCTTTGGAGCGGCGCTGGCAGCAGGCTCAGCAGCTGCAGCAGGCTCAGCAGCTGCAGCAGGCTCAGCGGCCGGCTTGTCAGCCTCGGTCGTCTCAGCGGTCTTCGCGGCAGCGGCCTTGGGGGCACGCTTGCGCGGTGCGCGCTTCTTCTTGGGCGCGGGAGCGGCTTCGGCGGGAGCGGCCTCGGCTGGAGCCTTGGCCTCGGTCCCAGCTTCAGCCTGTGCCTGCTTCTGCGCGGCCAGGACGGCCTCGGCTGCAGCGGCGTCGTCCTCGGACTTGCGGCTGCGACGGCGGCGGGGCTTCTTCTCGGAAGCCTCCTCCTTCTTCGCTGGCTCACGTGCCGCCCGGGCGGGGGCCTTGGCCTCGGCTGGAGGGGCAGCAGCCTTGGTCTCCGTCGCAGGACGGGAGAGCTCCCAGGCCATCAGCTCTTCGATCTCGCGAGACTTGTCCTTGTCTCCGTAGAGCAGCTCAGCCAAGTCAGCGACCCGGTCCTTGAGGTTGATGCCCATCTCTTGCAGCTTGCGCATGGCCGCGACGTCCAGGATCTTCATCAGACCCTTTGCGTCAGGAGCGCCCAGCTCGAAGGCTGCAAAGAAGGAGCGCACGGGCTCGCCATCGCTGTGACGGAACACGCCGTTGGCGTGCATCACGTTGATGAGGGACTTGACGCGACGGGCGCTGAGCTCTGGGCTCGCCGCACGAACACGCTTGGTGCTGTCCTGGGTGACCCACTGGATGTTCACGCGCTTGTTCTTGGCCGAGCGCTCCTCGATGACCTGCATCATGGTGTCGGCCAGGCTCTGACGCATCTCACGGCTGAGGACTTCGAAGTCTTCGGAGCGCAGGCTCTCGTAGAGCTTGCGGGCGCCAGCGGAGAGCTCGACCACGGGGGCCTCGTCTGCGCCGTTCTCATCGTCGGTGGTGTCGACCAAGTAGCCGCCGCCACGGGCGTCGCGGGTCAGACTCACCAAGCCCTGCTTCTTGCAGTACTCCATGAAGCGTGCGAAGCTGGAGAAGCCCAGGTCGGCGTCGGAGAAAGCAGGTTCCTTACGGAGAATCTGCTCCTTGATGCGGGATGCGTGGTAGGCCTTGGGGTCTTCGCGCTGCAGCGCTGCAAGGGCCTCGGTCACCAGCTCCATCGCGTCCTCGCGGCTCAGCGACTTGGTGGGCTTGTCGGCCCCCTCGGAGCGACGACGGGTGCGCTGGGTGGTCTGGCTGCGAAGGGTGTCGTAGAAGATGAACTCATCGCAGGCCTCCACAATCAAGCGGCTGGTGCTGCGGCGGGTGCCCAGACCAATGACGCGCTTGTTGAGCTCACGAAGCTTCATGATGAGGGGCGTGAAGTCCGAGTCACCACTGACAACGACATAGGTGTCGATGTAGTCGCGGGTCAGGGCCAGCTCCATGCAGTCCACGACCAGCGCCACGTCTGCACGGTTCTTGTCGTTCATGCCGTGTGCCGAGAGCTCAAAGAGGCTCACGGATTCGAACATCATGTCCTTCTTGAATCGGGCGAATCGTCCCCAGTCCGCGTAGGAGCGTGCGACGAGCACCCGTCCCTTTTCGCGCAGACGGTTCATGATCAGGCCGACGTTGCACTTGCCGAGACCTTCTTTTTCGGTTCCGGCGGCGATGTTCTCAAAGTCGATGAGAACGGCAATGTTGGGTTCCAAGTGTACTTCCTTGGGGTGCGCGCTGGAGCTGTCTAGCTGTGCAGCGCTGGGTAGGGGATGAGTGGCGTGGCCACGTAATTGTGGCGGCAGGCTCTCCCGCATTCCCCAAGTAGCACGGCGTGGCATGGCAGGCCCATGGGCGGGCGAATAGGACATCCCATGTCTTTCCAACGCTTCTCGGGCAGCGCCCGCTACATCGCCGACCCTGACTTGCTCTCGTCGGTCAACGCCGCCATTGCCCTTCAGCGCCCCTTGGTCGTCAAGGGTGAACCTGGAACCGGCAAGACTCTGCTCGCTCACGCGATCTCAGAGGCCTTGGAGGTGCCCATCATGAGCTGGCACGTCAAGAGCACGAGCAAGGCGGCGGAGGGCCTGTATACCTACGATGTTGTACAGCGCTTGAACGACTCTCGCTTCGGCGACGGCGACATCTCGGACATCCGCCGCTACATCAAGATGGGCCCAATGGGACAGGCCTTTGCCAGCGAGCGCCAAGTTGTGCTGCTTCTGGACGAAATCGACAAGGCGGACTTGGAGTTCCCCAACGACCTGCTCCGTGAGCTGGATGAGATGAAGTTCTTCATCCCCGAGCTGGACGAGACGGTCGAGGCCAAGCACCGGCCCATCATGATCATCACCTCCAATGCGGAGAAGGAGTTGCCGGACGCCTTCCTGCGCCGCTGCGTCTTCCACTACATTGGCTTCCCCAGCCGAGAGCGCATGGCGGAGATCGTCCGTGTTCACCATCCTGAGCTGGACCAGGTGCTGCTGGCCAAGGCGATGGAGCGTTTCTACAGCCTCCGCAAGATCGATGGACTGCGCAAGAAGCCCTCCACTTCGGAGTTCCTGGACTGGCTCACCGTGCTGGTCAGGGCTGGAGTCCAAGCTGAGGACATTGAGAAGAAGCTGCCCTACCTGGGCGTGCTCCTCAAGCAGGAGAAGGATCTGGAGACCTTGGACCTGCGCCGTCGCCGAGGCCACTGATGGCCACAGACCCAGGACAGCTCTTCCTGCCGCTGCTCTACAACCTGAGGGCCCAGGGCCTGCGGGTTGGGGCAGGGGAGTGGTTGACCTTTCTGGACGGCATGGCCGCTGGCCTGGCAAAGGACTTGGACGGCATCTACCGCTTGGGCCGCGCCATCCTCATCCACACGGAGGCGAACTACGATGCCTACGACATCGCCTTCCATGCCACATTTGCAGGGGTGGACCTAAAGCCGCAGCTCAAGCAAGCGCTGACCTCGTGGCTGCACGATCCCAAGGCATGGGAAGAGGGTCGAGCGCCCGGGGAGCATGGATTTCAGTCCCTGGAGGAGCTCCTCAACGCCTTCAACGAGACCCTCAGGGAGCAGAAGGAGCGTCACGAGGGCGGCAACCGTTGGGTCGGCACGGGAGGGGCCTCGCCCTATGGAAACGGGGGGCGCGCCAACCAAGGAATCCGTGTCGTTGGCAAGGGTGGGGGACGCAGCGCGGTGCAGGTGGCTGGGGACCGCCGCTGGGCGAACTACCGAACGGATGTGCGCCTCGATGTTCGGGACTTCAAGGTGGCCTTGCGAACCCTTCGCAAGTTGCTCAGAGAAGGCTCCGAGGTCTTGGATCTGGACGGGACCATCGACCAGACGGGAAAGAACGGCGGCGACATTGACCTGGTCTTTAAGAAGGACCGGGCAAACCGAGTGCGCCTGGTGTTGATGATGGACGCCGGGGGATCGATGGCGCCTCACTCCCAGTTGGTCTCTCGCCTGTTCACGGCGGCCTCAGAGCTCAAGCATTTCAAGAGCTTTGAGCACTACTACTTCCACAACTGCGTCTACAGCCAGATCTTCAGGAACTACGAGACCTGGGACCGACGGCCCACCCAAGAGGTGCTTCGTGAGCTGACCCCGGAGCACCGGGTGATCTATGTCGGCGATGCATCCATGGCGCCTTGGGAGCTCTTCCAGGACACCGGTGGTTTTGGAGAGAGAGGTCCCGCTGGCATTGACTGGCTCAAGCAGCTCAAGTCTGCTTGTCCCCACAGTATCTGGCTCAATCCCGACCCGGAGACCTACTGGCGTCATCCGACGGTCTCGGCCATTGGGCAGATCTTCCCGATGTTTCCGCTCACCTTGGACGGACTTCGGGCCGCCTCCAAGAAGCTCCGGGCCGCCTGAGTGATCTGGCTCGGGTTGCTGGCCTGCAGCTCCCCGGCGGAGCGCGGAGACCAAGCCTGGGCCGAGCAGGACATAGAGGGCGCCGTTCTGGCCTACAGCCTGGGGCAAGACCTCAGCGACGCCCAGATCCAGCGCTATGCCAGGGCGCTGATGCAGGTCGGGGACACGGATGGGGCCCAAGAGGCGATGAGCGTGGTGGCCGTCTTGAGCGGCGATGGCTGGGTCGTTCAGGTTCTGAGCGAGCCTGACCCGGTGCTGGCTTTGGGTATCGCTGAGGCCGGTCTGGAGGACTTCGCGGAGCCGGCCCTGTTCCTAAAGGCTTGCACTCTGGCGCTTCAAACCGGCCACGGCAGCGCGATGGAGCACTGCACGCAGGCCGCCTTGGTGCTGCCGCAGGACCCCTTGCCTCGCTTGGCCATGGCCGAACTGAGCCTGCAACAAGGGCTGCTTCCCAGCGCTCGTGAGCTCCTGGAGAGCGCAAGCCGCCTGGAGATGGACCGAGATGAGCGCCTCTGGCTGGCCTCTCTTTGGGAAGGGGCAGGGGATCCAGAGCAGGCCTGTTCCGCTGGGCTGGTTTTGGCCGAGGACCTCTACTCTGTGGCCGCAGTCTGCATCTCTGCGCAGCGTCCCGCCGGCGAGGCCATGTTGGGCCGCCTTGAGAGTCCAGAGGCCGCAGCGCTTCGGCTGCGCTTGGCCGTGGGCCGCGCGGAGGTGGCGACCCCTGGGCCTGTTCAGGTCAAACAGGTGGCCATTGCCCACGCAGCCTTGCGCCAATGTGGGGAGCTGCTGAGCACACCCGCCGTCTTGACAGACGCGGCCCGGCTGGCGCTGGTCGAGGCCGATCCAGCGAAGGCCGAGGCACTGCTCTTACAGGCAACCCAGGTGCGTCCAGCTGAACTGGCCCCTTGGCTGAACCTCGCCCGACTGATGGCAAGAGATGGAAGGGGGGAGTCCGCTCTGGAGCTCTTGGATTCTGCTCCAAGCTTTGGCCCGACGGAGGACCTCGCGCTTCACCTGGAGCGTCACCAGCTCTCCCAATCCTTGGGGGCTCTGGATGTCGTCGCGCTGCAGGAGGTCCTGGATGGCTGTGCGCGGCAGGGACACGCCAGGTGCTTGGCGGAGAGCAGCTACTTGATGGCGCTTCATCTGGCCGATGATCCGCATCAGGCGGGGCCGCTCCTGGACCAGGCCGTGCTCTACGGCGGGGCCTCACTGGGCTTCCGAGCCCTGAGCGAGCCGGCTCTGCTCAAGGTGGTGCGATCCTCAGAGATGAGCGCTTGGGATCAAGATCCGCGTTTTGCTGACATTCGGGTGCAAGCCCAGAAAATGCCCACCCGTTGAGCCTTCCTGCGAAGGGGCAAACCAAGACCGCTTTCTGAACCCTTGTCGCGTCGCCTGATCGAGCTATATGGCGGTCTCTTGATGGGGCGTCGTCAAGTGGTAAGACACCAGGTTTTGATCCTGGCATTCGCAGGTTCGAATCCTGCCGCCCCAAATTTTACTAGCACGAGAGGCTGGCATGTACGGTGAGATCAAGCTCCTGACCGGCAATGCCAATCCGGCCCTTGCCGAGGCCATCTCCAAACACTTGGGGGTGTCGCTCGGCCGCGCCAAGGTCGGACGCTTCTCCGATGGCGAAGTCCAGGTCGAGATCTCCGACAACGTGCGCGGACGGGATGTTTTCCTGCTTCAGCCCACCTCGGCGCCCGCAAACGACAACCTGATGGAGCTGCTCATCCTGGGCGATGCCTGCAAGCGGGCAAGCGCCGGCCGGGTGACCGCCGTGGTGCCGTACTACGGCTACGCACGTCAGGATCGAAAGGCTGCTCCCCGAGCGCCGATCACCGCCAAGATGGTCGCAGACCTCTTCACGGCGGTCGGTTTCAATCGGGTTCTGACCATGGACCTGCACGCAGGCCAGATTCAGGGCTTCTTCGACATGCCCGTGGACAACCTCTACGCCACGCCACGTCTGATGACGGCGCTGCGTGAGCGCTTGGTCGGCATCAACGATGTGGTGGTCGTCAGCCCTGACGCTGGCGGAACCGAGCGTGCCCGCGCCTACGCCAAGCACCTGGGTGCCTCCCTGGCCATCGTCGACAAGCGTCGCTCCGGTCCCAACGTGGCCGAGGTCATGCACATGATCGGTGACGTGAAGGGCAAGTTTGCAGTCTTGGTGGACGACATGGTCGACACGGCTGGAACCCTGACCAAGGCGGCCCAGGCCATCATGGACAACGGGGCCAAGGAAGTGATCGCGGTGGCGACCCATGCGGTCTTGTCCGGCCCTGCGGCCTCCCGGATCAAGGAGTCGCCCCTCACGGAGATCATCATCTCGGACACCATCCCGCTCTCGGACGCCGCCAAGGCCACCGGGAAGATTCGGGTGGCCAGTGTCTCGGTGCTCCTGGCCGAAGCGATTCGCAGTATTCATCACTCTGACTCAGTCTCTCGTCTGTTCACAGTGTGAAGGCTTGCCCCAGGGGTGGGGACTGGATACATGCGCGGCGCGGTGGGAATCCACTGCACACATTGCTGCCGCGTCGGGTCGTCCTCTGAGATTGACCCCGGAGCCCAGGGCGCGACTGGCTAGCCTCTGTTCATGAGAACAGGGCGCTTACTGCACGCTCAAAAGGCGCGAGGGCTCCCGCCGAAAATCGGGAATTTCTCATGGACGCCACCCCGCTGTCGGCAGAAAGCCGCTCGGAATTTGGGAAGGGGGCAGCACGCAAGATCCGCGCTGCCGGCCGCATCCCTGCGCTGGTGTACCGCGATGGTGCAGATCCAGCCCACATCAGCATTGACCCAGCTGAGCTCCGGCTCATCTTTCAACGCTCCAGCAACCCCAACACCATCCTGGCCATTGACACGGGCGCCGGCGTGAAGCACTGCGTGCTGACTGCTACTCAGAAGCACCCCGTCAGTCGCCGTCTCCTCCACGCAGACTTCTTTGAGGTTCGTGAGGATGAGACCCTGCTCGTCGAGGTCCCAGTGACCCACGTGGGCAAGGCAAAGGGAATCATCGTCGGTGGCAAGATGCAGAAGCTGCGTCACACGCTTCCGATTCGTGCATTGCCGCAGAACATCCCCGCTGTCATCGAGGTCGATGTGACCGAGATGGACTTGGGTGACATGTTGCGCGCCTCTGCGGTCGTACCTCCCGAGGGCTGCGAAGTCATCACCACGGTCGACTTCAACATCTTCGCCTGCAAGGGCCGCCGCACTGAAGCTGCAGTACCAGCTGCTGAGTAAGTAGGATTATCCAAGTGCGATTTTTGGCTGGACTGGGCAACCCTGGGCGTAAGTACGAAGGAACTCGACACAATGTCGGGTTTTTGGTCGTTGATCGCTTGGCGGAACGCTGGAACATCGACTGCACCAAGGTGCAGCATGGTGCTCTGGTCGGCTCTGGCCCCATCCGGCATGAGAAGACGGTGCTGCTCAAGCCCCAGACCTTCATGAATCGCTCTGGACATCCCACACGCTCAGTGGTGGGCTATTTCAAGGGGCAGATTGACGAGTTGATCGTGGTGCACGACGAGCTGGACCTTCCCTTCGGTGCGGTTCGCATCAAGAAGGGTGGGGGGCACGGCGGACACAACGGACTTCGTGATCTGCACAAGCACATGGGGGGCCCGGGCTACATCCGGGTTCGAGTCGGCATCGGCCGGCCACCCGAGGGGTGGGAGACCGCCGACTACGTGCTTGGAAAGTGGAACGCCACGGAGAAGGACAGCCTCGCTGGAGTGGTCGATACGGCCGCTGACGGTGTGGAGTTGTTGGTCTCCGATGGGCTGGAAGCTGCCATGAATCGCTTCAACGTGCGCCCTGGACGGGGTCGCACTGGAAGCAAGCCTGCTGCGGATCAAACACCGGCTTCGGCCGGAGGAGAAAAACTATGAATCCTGCAGTATTTGCAGTACCCGGGGCCGCCGTACTGGCCCTGCTGTACGCAGTCTGGAAGTCTTCGTGGGTCAGCAAGCAAGATGCTGGCGACGAAGTGATGAAGGACATCGCCCAACAGATTCAGATTGGCGCGATGGCCTTCTTGGCCCGTGAGTACAAGGTCTTGGCTGGCTTCGTTGCCATCGTCGCAGTCATCTTGGCTGCTGCGAACTGGAGCGGCGACAACCAGAGCCCCCTCATCGCTGTGTCCTTCATCATGGGCGCTGTGGCATCCGGTTTGGCCGGCTACATCGGCATGAAGGTCGCTACCAACGCCAACGTTCGTACCACCGCTGCTGCTCGTACCAGCCTCTCAGAGGCGCTCAACGTGGCGTTCTCCGGCGGCGCTGTGATGGGCATGACGGTGGTTGGTCTGGCCATTCTCGGCTTGACCGGCCTGTTCTTCCTGTACCACTTCGCCATCTTTGGCGACGACTGGAAGACCATCCTGAACGTGCTCACCGGCTTCTCGATGGGCGCCTCGTCCATCGCGCTCTTCGCCCGCGTGGGTGGTGGCATCTACACCAAGGCAGCTGACGTCGGCGCCGACCTGGTCGGCAAGGTCGAGGCGGGCTTGCCCGAGGATGACCCCCGCAACCCGGCCGTTATCGCTGACAACGTCGGTGACAACGTCGGTGACGTGGCTGGAATGGGTGCAGACCTCTTCGAGTCCTACGTTGGCGCAATCATCGGTGCCATGGTTCTGGGGTTGGGCCTGAATGTGCAGAGCGGCGAGGATGACCTCGCTCCTGTGATTCTGCCTCTGCTCATCGCTGGTGGCGGCATCATCGCTTCCATCATCGGTACCTTCTTCGTCAAGACCAAGGAGGGTGGAAACCCTCAGGTGGCTCTGGACGTCGGCGCCTTCGGTGCTGCTGGCGCAATGGCCATCGCGACCTTTGGCTTGGCCAAGGTTTTCTGGCCCGCAAGCGGTGTCACTGCTCCTGGTTCCGCCCTCGTGGTGGAGTGGTGGCAGGTTGGCGCAGCAACGGTGGCCGGTTTGGCCGCTGGCGTCGCCATTGGTCTGGTGACCTCCTACTACTGCTCGATGGGCAAGCGTCCCGTGATGAGCATCGCTGAGCAGTCTCGTACTGGCGAGGCAACCAACATCATCGCTGGTTTGGCAGTAGGCATGGAGTCCACCGCGGTTCCAGTCTTGCTGATCGCCATCGGTGTGGTTGCATCGAACGCCTTCGCAGGCCTCTACGGTGTCGCTATCGCAGCCTTGGGCATGCTCTCCACCACCGGCATTCAGCTGGCTGTGGACGCATACGGTCCCATCGCTGACAACGCTGGCGGCATCGCTGAGATGTCTCACCAGGACCCAATCGTACGCGAGCGCACCGACAAGCTGGATGCAGTGGGCAACACCACCGCAGCCATCGGAAAGGGCTTCGCAATCGGTTCGGCTGCAATGACCGCGTTGGCTCTCTTCGCCGCGTTCATGCAGACCTCGGGTCTGAAGACCATCGACATCAGCCAGCCGATCGTGATGGCTGGTCTCTTCGTGGGCGGCATGCTGCCCTTCTTGTTCTCTGCGATGGCAATGCGCGCAGTGGGCGAGGCAGCGATGGAGATGATTGAAGAAGTTCGTCGTCAGTTCCGTGAGATTGATGGTCTGCTGGAAGGCACCGCCAAGCCTGATACTGCGCGCTGTGTGGACATCTCCACCAACGCAGCCATCAAGCAGATGGTGTTGCCTGGCCTGTTGGCTGTGACCTCGCCGGTCATCGTTGGCTTTGTCTTCGGCAAGGAGGCCCTTGGTGGTCTGCTCGCTGGTGTGACGGTCTCCGGTGTCTCGATGGCAATCTTCATGTCCAATGCAGGTGGTGCATGGGACAACGCCAAGAAGTCTTTCGAGGGCAAGGGCTTTCAGATGCCTGACGGCACCTTCGTGCAGAAGGGAACCCCTACGCACGATGCTGCCGTTGTTGGCGACACCGTTGGCGACCCCTTCAAGGACACCGCCGGTCCTTCTCTCAACATTCTCGTCAAGCTGATGAGCGTCGTGGCACTCGTGATTGCGCCCATGCTCGCCAACTTCGACGGCCTCCTTAGTTTCTAGGATTTTTCAAATGCTGATCCAGCACGAATACGAGACCATCTACGTGGTCAAGCCTGAGGTCCCAGAGGACACTCTGAAGACCATCAGCGAGAAGGTCGAGACCATCATCGGCGGAAACGAGGGCACTCTGTTGTTCTTCGACGACTGGGGCAAGCGCAAGCTGGCATACCCAATCCAGAAGAACTCCAAGGGCCACTACGTCTACGTTCGCTTCGTGGGCCCCGGAACCCTGATTGCCGAGCTCGAGCGCAACTTGGGCATCGACGACAAGCTGCTCCGCTTCCTGACGGTTCGTCTGGCTGTGGACGTGGACTTGTCTGAGTCCCAGGCTGCTGCCGAAGAGATCGTGAAGCAGAAGGCTGAAGAGGCTGCAAAGCGCGCTGCTGAGGAGGCCGTCCGTGCCGCCGAAGAGGCTGCTTACGCCGAGATGGCCCGCAAGCAAGCTGAAGCTGCTGCTGCCAAGGAAGCTGCTGCTGCTGCTGCCAAGGCTGAAGAGGAGGCCGCTGCGGCCGCCGCTGCTCCAGCTGCTGATGCCGAGGCACCTGCTGCCGACGCCACCTCCGAGGAGGGCTGAGTCATGAAGGTCATCCTGCAGGAAGACGTGAAGAACTTGGGTTTGGTGGGTGATGTTGTCAACGTGGCCGATGGCTACGGTCGCAACTTCCTCATCCCCCGTGGCTTGGCCATGTTGGCTGATGAGCGGAACGTCAAGCGCCTGGATCACCAGAAGCGCGTGACCTCTGCTCGCCGTGCACGCATCGAGAACGTCTCCAAGGCGCTCGCTGCTCAGCTCGCTGAGGTGGCCGTGTCCATCAAGCGTGCCGCTGGCGAAGAAGACAAGCTCTTCGGTTCGGTCACCACCAAGGATATCTCGGAGGCCTTGGCCGCTGAGGGCTTCGAGGTGGATCGCAAGTCCATCATTCTGGACGACGCCATTCGCAGCCTGGGTGTGCATCACGCCCAGATCAAGCTGCCCATGGGCATCGACACCAGCGTGAAGGTCTACGTGATTCGCGAGTAATCGCGCCTCAACGGCAAGAGGGCGGCGTGGACATTGTGTCCACGCCGCCCTCTTTGTTTTTGGGCTGAACCTTTGGGATTGGCTTTTTGGGGAAGCCGCTGCGTTTGCGGTTAGCCTGAGCCCCTGAATGAGGTGTGTGTGGAGACCCGACAGTTCCCCCAGTCGCTGGACGCCGAGCGCGCCATCCTTGGTGGGTTGCTGCTGGACCACGAGCAGATCCCCTCAATCGGCGAGGTCTTGGTCCCAGAAGACTTCTACAGCGCCGCCCACGCCAAGATCTTTGAGCTCATGCTGGCTCAGAGCTCCAAGGGAGACCCACTCGATGTGTTGGGGCTGCACGACTACATCGTGGCCAGCAACACAGCAGAGGACTTCGGTGGCCTCTCCTACATCAGCTCGCTCCCTGAGCAGGTGCCCAGCACCGAGAATCTGGAGTACTACGCCAAGCTGGTCAAAGAGAAGAGCGTGCTTCGCCAGCTCATCAAGGTCTCCGCGGAGATCAACAAGAAGGTGATGGACGGCTCCGAGGACCTGGCGGAGCTGCTCAACTTCGCTGAGCAGGAGGTCTTCCAGGTCGCTCAACAGCGCTCCAAGAAGGACTGGCTCCCTCTAAACGCCCTCTTGGACGAGCAGTGGGTGAAGTTGGAGGAGCGCTCCAACCACAGCGGAGAGGTGACCGGTATTCCCACTGGCTTCATCGACATGGACCGCATCCTGGCTGGCTTTCAGCGCTCGGACCTCATCATCCTGGCGGCGCGCCCAGCCATGGGCAAGACGGCCCTGGCTCTGAACTTTGCGCAGCGGGCCGCCATCGCTGGCTACGGCGTCGGGGTCTTCTCGCTGGAGATGGCGGCCGGTCAGCTCGCAATGCGTGTTCTGGGTTCTGAGGCCCGGGTCGATGCAGGCAAGATGCGTACCGGCATGCTGTCTAAGGCCGAGGACTGGCCCGCACTAGAGGCAGCCAACGAGACCCTGTACCACGCACCGATGTTCATCGACGATACCCCCGGTCTGAGCATCACTCAGGTGCGCTCCAAGGCTCGGCGCCTCAAAGCGAGGAACCCAAACCTCTCGATGATCGTCATCGACTATCTGCAGCTCATGAGCGCCAATGCTCAGTCTCGTGAGCAGGAGATCTCGGCCATCTCCCGTGGTCTGAAGCACATGGCCAAGGAGCTGGATTTGCCCGTCTTGGCGCTCAGTCAGCTCAACCGCGCTGTGGAGCAGAGAGCCGACAAGCGGCCCATGGTCAGCGACCTGCGTGAGTCTGGCGCCATTGAGCAGGACGCAGACATCATCATGTTCATCTACCGGGATGAGTACTACAACCCGGACACCACCACCGAGCCCAATGTCGCTGAGATCATCGTAGCGAAGCAACGAAACGGCCCAACGGGAACGGTGAAGCTCTTCTTCGAAGGCAAGTTCACCCGCTTTGAGAACTTGGAGCAGAACCACGGCTACGTCGGGTGAGCCCGTTGCTCTTTTGCGCCGCGGCCTTGGCTCTGGATCCTGGCGATCAGGTACAAGTTGAGCTGCTCGGGGGAGGGGAGATTCAGGGGGCTGTCAAGAGCGCCGGCCCGACCTCGTTGGTGCTCACAGGTAGAAATCAGGAGTACCAAGTCAGCCTGGCGCTGGTCGAGGCTGCCTGGATCAACGGAGAGCCCGCCTCCACCGTCTTCTTGAAGGAAGAGGTCGCTGAGCTCTACCACCGCCAGAGCGTGGAGTTGGCGCGCCTAAGGGAGCACAGCCCGCGCCCGTTGGTGGTCTTCGGGACGTCGATGCTCTGGCCAGGCACCGGTCATCTCCTCCTGGGAGAGCGTGGATTGGGCCTTGGATATGCGGTTGTGGAGCTCGTTCTGGTCGGCACAGGAGCCTTCTTCGCATACACCGAGAACTATCAGTCCTTGGTTCCCCTCATCGGGGTGGAGACCCTGTTCCGGGTTTACGCCGTCAGCGACGCCACAAGCAAGGCCAAGCGCCGCCGCGCGCGAATTCAAGCAAGCCCAACGGCCGGTGGTCTCCACGTCTCTTTGTCGGTCGCTCTCGGGCCAATGGGCGAGCCGTGACAGACGTCACCTTGACTCCACTGCATCGCACGCACTAAAACCCACCTGTCGCGGCTCCATTCTCGGAGCGGCATGTTGAGTTTTGGGACCCTCGTCCCGGGAGTGGTTGGAGCACATGGAACAGACCGAGCTGCTGGAAAGTTTCAAGGGTCATCTTGAGGAGTACGCCAAGCTCCGAACCTTCATCGATCGTGCGCAGGAGCAGAGCGGAAAGTTCTCGGCTGCCACCATCGAGAAGGTGGTGATGAAGAACGAGATTTCGTCCCTCGAGATCGCGGACAAGATCCGTCCGCAGGTCACCGAGATCGAGGAAGTCTTGGCATCACTGCAAGACCAGATCGAAGAGGTGAACGCCAAGAAGGCGAGTGCCGATGAAGAGATGGAGGAGCTTCAGCTCCGCCAGGCAATTGGTGAGCTCAGCGACGACGAGTTCGAAGTTGAAGCCTCTACCTTCAAGGACGAGCTGGACGCTGCAGGCGAGCGCCTGGAGTCTCTGGAGTCCGACAAGGGCGACTTCTCGGAGTCCCTGCACCGTTGGGTTGAGCTGGCTGAAAAGGCCGAGCACGACACCGGCGTCTCTGTGCCTGACACCGAGGCTGAGGTCGAGGTGGACGCAGGCGAAGACGAAGACGACGACGACGAGGAGCCCGCGCTATCTGACTCCTCCGAAGACGTTGAAGAGTTTGGTGGCGAGGTTGAGGACTTTGGTGGCGAGGTCGAGGACTTCGGTGGCGAAGTGGAAGATTTCGGTGGCGAAGTTGAAGATTTCGGCGGCGAAGTCGAGGACCTGAGCGGTCAAGTTGACGAGTTCGACGACGACGCGATGTTCACCGAGGAGCCTTCGGGCGACGGTGTGCACTCCAGCACCGACTCCATCCGTGAGGACCTCTCCGGCGTCTTCGGTGACCAGGCCAGCGCTGCTGTCCGGGTCGGCGAGGAAGACGACGAGGAAATCATCTCCATCGAAGCTGGCGAGGCCGGCGAGGATGACGGTGACGGTGAGTCTGTCGACGTGGACTTTGGTTTCGACGGCGACGACGAGATGGACATTCTGGGTGGTGACGACGGCGACGTCGAGATCGACCTGGTGGGTGACGTCGAGGACCTGGGCCTGAGTGTCGAGGACGACGAGGGTGGTGCAAGCGGTGAAGACCGTCGCGCGCTGCTCATCTACCAAGAAGGCACTGCCGAGGAGCAGATCTACCCATTCATGGGCGATACGCTCACGATTGGTCGTGGTCGGGACAACGACATCCAGATCAAGAACGACTCCAAAGTGAGCCGCTACCACTGCAAGGTCTTCCGTCGCGGAGACAACTTCTACATCGAAGACAACAAGTCCTCCAATGGCTCGTTGGTCAACGGTGAGCTGATCACGGAGCGCCGTCTCTTCGGCGGTGAAGAGGTCATCATTGGTGAGACCTTCTTCCGATTCCGTATCATGGAGTGAGGCGAGGCCTCCTCTGAACGAAACGGGGCCTTCGGGCCCCGTTTTTTGTTTGGAGCATGATTTGTTGAAGGTTGCGGTTGAGCAGGCATCCTTTGCCGACATTGCGCACGCTGCCGGCTCACGCTGCGGAGTAGAAGTCGAACTGGTCGACCCCGCAGACTGGTGGCGGGCGGACCTTGTCTTGGTCGAGCCAGGCAGCGGTGCCTTTCTGTCGATCGAAGCGCGCCCCGAGCTGTGGGCTCCAGCGGTCATCGGGATCGGAAGCTGTCCAAGTCCCCAAGCTCGGCTCTGGTCCTGGGCCTGGATTCCACCTGGAGACTCCAGCGCAGAGACCCTGTCGTGGTACCTGCCACGCGCTCAGCGCCGAGGGGGTCTGCGTCGAGATCTGCGGCGCTCATTGGCCCATGATCTCCGTAGCCCCTTGGGGGTCGTCAGTGGCTACTGCGAGCTGCTTGGAGAGGAGTTGCTCGGCAGCCTCCAGCCCAAACAGCAGCGAGCGGTCTCGACCATCGCAGACCAGTCAGAGCGCCTGCTGACGGGACTAGAGCTTCTGGCAGCCCGCCTCATGGCTCCAGGCGATGCGCCGCACTGACACCGCGTAGTAGGATGGCCCGGATGAGTGAAACGTTCACCACCGCGGAGTACCTGACCACCCACAAGGTGGCCAAGCTTATGGGCGTCAGCCTGCCTACGGTCGTGAACTGGGTGAACGCTGGCAAGCTGGCAGCGCATCGGACCCCAGGCGGGCACCGGCGCATCGCCGCGGCGGATCTGGTTCGCTTCGCTCGGGAGTTCAATTATCCCTTGAGCGCGGAGTTCTTGCGCACCGTTGACCGGGTTCCGCGGGTGTTGGTCGTAGATGACGACCAGGCCTTTTGCGAGATGGTCAGCGAGTACCTGGAGATGAAGGGCTCGTTCAAGGTAGAGGTCGCCAACAGCGGCTTTGCGGCGGGCATGATTGTGGCGCGCTTCAAGCCCGACCTCATCCTCATGGACATCATGATGCCTGACATGGACGGCTTTCAGGTGTTGGCGACACTGCGCGAGAGCAAGGAGAACCGCAATACGCCTGTCCTCGCGTGCACGGCCTATCGAGACCCTGAGCTGGACGAACGCATTGCCCGCGAGTCTTTCAACGGCTTCCTGCAAAAGCCGCTTCGGCTAGAGCACCTTCTGGACGTCGTCTCCGAGAAGCTCAAGCTGATTGAAGCGACCTCCTAACTGCCGTCATCCCGCAGGCCTGGAGGCAAGGCCTCTCCTCTCCTCGCCGGGAGCTTTGCGTTGCTCAAGTTGTAGGTCTCTCGCTGTCCCCGGCGGACCTGCACCAGCTCTCCCATGATGGAGACCGCGATCTCCGCAGGGGTCACCGCGCCGATTGCCAGGCCCACGGGGGCGCTGAGCTTGGTGAAGAGCGTGGTGTCCATCCCCGAGACTTCCAGGCGTTGGAAGAAGCGGGTCACTTTGGCCCGGCTGCCGATCATGCCCAAGTACGCAAAGGGTTGGGGGAGCAAGGCCTCGACCAGGTCCTGATCGAGTTGATGGTCGTGGGTGAGGATCAACCCGTAGTCCGCCGTGCCCAGAGCTGGCAGCGTCCTGCGCGGGTCCCCCTCAATGCGGGTGCAAGCATCGAAGGCTGACAAGGCGAGCAGCTCCTCTCGTGCGTCATACACCCGCACACGGAATCCGAGGCCGAGTGCGAGAGGTGCACAACGCTGGGCCACGTGGCCCGCGCCCCACATGTGCAGCTCGGGGTTTGGGTCCAAGACTTCCACCATCGCCTCCATCGCGCCACCACAGCACATGCCGAGTTCCTGAGTCAGGTGCTTGGCGACGCGGCGGGAGCGACCCAAGGCGAGGGCCTCTAGGGCCTCTTGCACCAAGAGGTACTCCCACTGACCGCCGCCAACCGTTCCTATGCTGCGCCCGTCGCCGTACACCAGCATTCGGGCGCCGCCCCGTCTAGGTGCCGAACCCTTGACCCCGATGACCGTCACGAGCACGGCCTTCTCCCCCGACCTGAGCGCATCGGCAGCGGCTTGAAGAACGCGCATTCAGCCTCCAGGGTGGGGTGTGACACGCTCCAGTAACCGTGGCGGTTTGACCCGGCCCGAGGTGGCCCGTAGGATTGCCGCTCACGGAGTGTGGATGTTGCCGCAGCCCAGTCTCATGGCCGCCCTCATCTTGGGTGCGCTCAGCGCCCAAGAGGTGCCGGAGCCCGTGGCGCCAATCCCGAGCGAGAGCGTGGCTCCTGCAGCGCAGGACCACAGCGAGGGCTGGGTCTGGCGTCGTACTCTGCAGACCCAGAACGCCTTCGTGGACTTGGCTCAGGACCCCCAGGATCCCAAGCTCCTCCTGGCTGTCGATCTGCGGGGTGCTGCTTGGCAGAGCGTAGACGGCGGACAGAGCTGGAGACAGACCTTGGATTCGGCAGGCCCGCTGATCGAGTCCCTTGACGACGAGGCGCTGCTCTTGGAAGCCGAGGCCACAGCCCAGGACTTCTTCGAGGACGAGGTGGTTGACGGGGAGGAGAACGACGACCAGGAGCGCTTCGCGGTAGACGCCAACGACGTAGACCTGCTCGTGCAGCGCGGCCAGGGTGCGGTAGGCGACCCACAGATGCGGATCGGTGGCAGTCTCTGGTTCCACCCGGAGCGGGGCGGGGTGGTCTTGCTCTCGCGAAGCGATGGTCTCTGGCGCTCCATGGACAGCGGAGCGCGCTGGCGGAAGCTCTCCGAGGCGAGCACCTTGACCTCGATGCTCCTGGCCCCTGACGGCAGCATCCTGGCGGGCAGCTCAGATGGGGTCAAGCTCTCCCGCGACGCTGGAGCCAACTGGCGCGACGCCAGCGGAATGGGCGGTGTTCGGGTGCGGGATGTGGCCCAGAGCGGTGGTGCATTCTTCGCCGCGACGGACCAAGGCCTGTTCTTCTCGATGGATGGCATGGCCTGGGCGCCGGCAGGGAAGATGGGCCAGGTCGAGGCGGACCTGCGTGCCCTGCAGGCCGACCCCTCCATGACTGGGGGGCTTTGGATCGCCACGGACAGCGAGGTCCTGCGCAGCGACGATGGGGGCCAGTCGGTCTTCGCCTTGAGCGGCACCCCCTTGCCGGGGACCTCGAACCTCTCTCAGGGTCCCTCGGGGCGCAACCTCATCGCGGCCACTCGCGACGGAATCTGGGAGTCCCTGGACGGCGGCGTGCGCTGGCAGCCGGTCTCCTACGGGCTGCCCGAGCCCATCACCAGCGACGTGCTGGTTGTGGAAGAGTACTTGGTCGCGGCGACCCCAGAGGGCCTCTGGCGCATGGAGCCCGAGGAAGAGGTGCAGGCCGTCTTTCGTACCGGGAACACGCCTGGCTTGAGCTTGGACGACACCCTCTACCTGACCTTGAACCGACCGGGCATGCGCGCCAACACCCTGCGGCCCATCGCCAGCTTGGCCCCCAGATTAGTCCCAGACTTGATCATCCAAGGTAGGGCGCAGCAGGACTTCCGACGAGGCTCGGAGTACGAGGCCACGCTCACCACAGGGGACTCAACCCTGCGCTGGTTCGTCGGTGCCCAGCTCACTTGGAACGGCTCCAACCCCTCCTACAGCTCGGTGGATGGCGCCACTGACGTCTATTCCGGGGACACCTACTACGTGCTCGACGGCGAGGTGATGTCCACCCAGGACGCCACGGCGCTCCCTGTCGCGGCCGCCAACGCCCAGTCCAAGAGTGTGCGCTACCAGCGCAACGTCGCGGGCCAAGTCACCGACCTCTACCTCTCGCGCAGCACAATGTTGGCCGAGCAGAACAGCATCCCAGGGGATGATCTGCGCGCCCAGACGCTGCACGAACTCAAGATTCAAGAAACAACCGCCTTGCTGGACGCCTACACCGACGGGAAATTCTCCACGTCTGCGTCTGCTGCCTCCGATGGAGAGACCCCATGAGTGCCCTTGTTCTGGCCCTAATGCTCGCCGCTGACACCCCCGCCACGGCGCCAGCGCCTGTGGTGCAAGAGGTGGAGCGATCGGTCCTTCCTCTCAACTCGGCAGACGCCCAAGCTCTGGCGAGCCTGAGCACCATCGATCAATCCACCGCCGAGGCCATCGTGGGGCTGCGCGAGTCTCGCGGCCGGCTTGGTTCTGTTGAAGAGCTGCGTGTGCTGCCCGGCATGAACGATGCGCGCCTCGACGAGCTGCGCGCCAACACCTCCGTGGACCTGACCCCCAGCGTCATGGCGGTGCGTGGCTACTCCAGCGCGGACGAGGTGCTCAGTGCATTCGACCCTGAGCCCAGCGTTCAGCAAGTCCAAGACATGGCCATGGCCTATACGCACACCAACCGGGAACAGGTTGAGAACTGGCTCAGGGCCAGCAAGAACAGTGCTTGGCTGCCGCAGTTGACTGCGCGCTACACCTTTCAAGACACCTTCGGTCAGGACTTTGCCTACGCAGGGACCACGGCAGATCTCGAAGAAGGGGACTCCGAGCAGCGCTGGCAAGCTCAGGTACAGGTTCGCTGGGACCTGGACGAGCTCGTCATGTCCTCGGCACAGATCCGTGTGATCTCCGAGTCCCAGGACGTCGTCAAGCTCCGGGACACGGTGCTCACTCAGGTCACCGGGCTCTACTTTGATCGCCGCCGTTTGCAGGTGGACATGCTGCTTGATCCACCCAAGGACGTGCGCGCTCAGGTAGACCAGCAGCTGCGTCTGATGGAGCTCACCGCCGAGCTGGACGGCTACACCGGTGGTCAGTTCAGCGCCGAAGTGGCGCGAGCAGTTCAGGGCGGCTGAAACCTTAGGGAAACGCTTTTCCGCGGAGGGGGCCTGACGGGCTAGAACAGGGGTCCTTCTGGAGGTCCCAATGGTCCACGGGCACGAGCTGGTTCTGATTCTCGACTTTGGCTCTCAGTACACCCAGCTCATCGCGCGGCGCATGCGTGAGCAGGGCGTCTACTGCGAGATTCGCCCTTGCACCGACGCAGCTCCGGAGACGATGCCCGAGCGCTTGATGGGCTTGGTGCTCTCCGGTGGCCCCGAGAGCGTTCTTAGCGAGAAGAAGCCGGATTTTGATCCCAAGTGGCTGGACTTCCAGGTTCCCATTTTGGGCATTTGCTACGGCATGCAGCTGATGGCCCACTTGGGGGATGGCTTGGTGGAGCGCGGTCAGCACCGGGAGTACGGCAAGGCCTCTCTGGAGCTCGGGGAGTCCCCTGGAGCGCTCTTCGCGGGCATGGCCGACGAGGGCCAGGTCTGGATGTCTCACGGCGACCACGTGGCCATGGCGCCCACCGGCTACCGCACTGTCGCGCGCAGCTCCGGCTGTCCAGTGGCGGCCTTTGAGAACGCGGAGGCGCGTCGCTACGGCCTGCAGTTCCACCCCGAGGTGACCCACAGCACCCAGGGCAAGCGCCTGATCAAGAACTTCCTCTTCGAGATCTGCGGATGCACCGGGGATTGGTCCATGGGTTCTTTCATCGACGAGCAGGTCGAGAAGATCCGCAGTCAGGTCGGCAAGGAGCAGGTCATCTGTGGTCTGTCCGGCGGGGTGGACAGCTCCGTGACGGCCGCCTTGCTCCACAAGGCCATCGGCGACCAGCTCACCTGCATCTTCGTCGATCACGGCTTGCTACGTCACAATGAGCGAGAGAGTGTGGCGAAGGAGTTCGGCGAGTACAACCTGGTGGTTGTGGATGCAGAAGCGCTCTTTCTGGGCAAGCTGGCAGGGGTGACCGACCCCGAGGCCAAGCGCAAGATCATCGGCGAGAACTTCATCCGTGTCTTCGAGGCTGAAGCGGCCAAGATCGGCGGCGCCGACTGGCTGGCCCAAGGCACCCTCTACCCGGATGTCATCGAGTCGGTCTCCTTCAAGGGGCCCAGCGCGACCATTAAGAGCCACCACAACGTGGGCGGCTTGCCCGACGACATGGAGATGTCCCTGATCGAGCCCCTTCGGGAGCTCTTCAAGGATGAGGTGCGGGACTTGGGTCGTGAGTTGGGTCTGAACTCCTGGCGCGTGGACCGGCACCCCTTCCCAGGCCCAGGGCTCGCGATTCGTATCTTGGGCGAGGTCACCAAGACGCGCTGCGACGTGCTGCGTAAGGCGGACCACATCGCGATGGAGGAGATCCGCAAGGCCGGCCTCTACGATGAGATCTGGCAGGCGCTGACGGTGCTCTTGCCCGTCAAGACGGTGGGCGTGATGGGGGACGAGCGCACCTACGAGGCGGTCGCTGCCCTACGTTGCGTCACCAGTACAGATGGCATGACGGCCGACTGGTACCCCATGGACCCCCGGGTGCTCGGGCTGATCAGCTCACGCATCATCAACGAGGTCTCCGGGATCAACCGGGTCGTCTACGACATCAGCTCCAAGCCCCCAGCGACAATCGAATGGGAATAGCAGCTGGGTCGTGAGCTCAGCTCAGCGGGGCTGAGTTCTCGTCCAGGCCCAACCAGTCCAGCGCTTCTTGGCGCAGGGCTGTGGCGACCACGCGAGCCAGGTCTGGCGGCGTAGGCGCGCTGCGCTCCAGGTTCCCGCAGTACACCCGCACCTGCTCTGGCTGTGTGGCCCAGGCGTTCCCGAAGCCCAGTGGGGGCGGGACACCCAGGTACAGGGCGCCCGCAGCGGGGCTCAGGGGTGGCTCGGCGGAGCGAAGCTCCTCCAAGTCTGGGAAGCGCTTGATGTGCACCGGAAAGCGCTCGTACCAGTCTCGCAAGGCGGCTGGGAGCAACTCCATGGCGCTCTTGAGGGCTTGCTCCCACTGCTCCAGGGTGAAGCGGGTGGGCTTGGGAAAGTTTGCCCCGTCGATGCGCGCGGCCTGGGTGAAGGCCTGCTCCGCCTTCTCTGGGTGTTCAAGCTGCTCGAGCGCCACGGCGAGGTAGTACCAGAGAGCCGGGTCTTGCTCGTCGAGACGAAGGCCCTGTTGGGCGCTGCTTGCGCAGGACTCCAGGTCCGTGAGCTCGTAGCAGGCCAAGGCCAGGCCCGCCCAGCCCTTGGTGAGCGTCTCATCGATGCTCAAGGCGTGCTGGAAGGAGATGCGCGCGGTGGCGAAGGCGCCCAGATCAAGGCTGGCCTCGCCGACGAGAACGACCGCTTCGAGGTTGTCGGGCTCCTCGTCTAGGAGCTCTTCGGCCTCGATGGTGGCCGTTGTCGGATCCCCAGCGTCCAGGGCCTTTAGAGCCCTGGCCAAGCGCAGCTCACTGATCGCCGAGGCATCCAAGCCCCAGGGGCTCCAATCGGACATGTTCACGTCCTCCGGCCGCCCCGCTTAGCGGAGCAGAAGCACAGCGGCTACGACGATCATCGCGATCACGAGGGCCCCGATAATCATCGGAAGCTTGCTGGACCCACCACCGGAAGGTGCTGGCTCAGAAACGGGTGCCTTGGGGGCTGGTGCAGCGGCCTTGGGAGCCGGAGCCGGAGCTGCCGCTTGCTCGGTTTGGTACTTCTTGTACGCGCCGCCGCGAAGCGCCAGAGCGAAGGCAGCAAACTCAGCGATGTCCTTGCAGAGCTTCAGGTCGGAGAGCATCCAGGTCTCGAAGGCCTGCTCCTCCTTGCCCAGGCTCATGCGACCGCCTTCGTAGAGGGGCAGGGGACCCCAGTCCAAGTTGGCCTTGTCGGGCACTTCTGTGAAGGCCACGCCGCATTGACTCACGAGGACGCGTTTGAGGGCGTAGCGGGCCTGGAGGACTGCCAAGGGGTAGCCGCCGTTGGCGTCCGCGGCTGACTTGACGTCGGCCAGGGTGGCGTCTGCATCGAAGGACAGCGCGAGCAGGCGAAGCTCTTGGTGGGTCAGGCTGGGCGCGACCTGCTGAAGGAGCTCCGTTGGGCTGCGCTGGCCAGTCAATGCGTTGGGGTGGTCCCCGCCGCTGACGCGACCGCCGGCAGCTTGAATCTCTTCGGCGATGATCCCGTGGGCCCAGATGGGCAGCTGCTTGGCTTCTGTGACCGATGCAACCCCCTGAGCGAAGCGCTGGCAGGCTCGCTCTAGAGCTGTACGACAGTTGCGATCTCCCAGCCGAGAGGCCGAGATCGCGTAGTACCAGTCAGAGAAGCGCTGGGCCATGACCTGGCCGGCTTGCGCGTCGCCGGAGCGCCACTTGTTGAAGAGTTGCTGGGTGGTTTGCCCTGCAATGTCGGACATCGAGTCACTCCTGGGAGCCGTGTTTGGGCCCCTCTGAGAATAGGCTCCCTGGGCTGTGACAGCAAGGTCAGCCGCGAGAGGTGTCAGGGGGATGGTAGGCCCCGCAGCCGCTCTTTTGGGGTTGGGTTGTCGGGCTCTATGCTCGCAGCGCGCTCATAGAGGCTGCGTGCCTCGTCGATACGGCCGCTGGCTCGGTACAGATCTCCCAAGCGCACCGTGCCTGAAAAGTAGTCGGGATCGATGGAGATGACTTGTTCGTAGGCGTAGATGGCTTGCTCGGTGTCGGCGCGCGCGCGGGCATCTCCACCCATGTAGCGGTAGAAATCGCGCAGCTGGTCTGTGCTGGCGTGCAGGCCCACGAGGGCGATGGCGGCCAGGGCAGGGGAGAGCAGCCTCAAACCGGAGCTGCCCCAGATGCAAGCCAAGGTCAGGCCGGCGATCAGCAGCCCGAGCACGGCGCTGCTCGGCACAGGCAGCCACGCGATGGCCAGGGCGAGAAGGCCCACTGCGGCGCTCAGCCAGCCCCAGGCCGGCCCGGGCAGCCCGCGCTTCAGCGCAGCCCACTTGGCGAAGAGGCCAGGTGGGAGCAGCAGCACGTACATCACCACCATCAAGTAGGAAAAGTTCCCAATCTTGAATCCGGCGAGCTCGATCGTAACGTGCAGGCCCAAGCCAAGGATCAATCCGGGCCAGCGCAAGCGCTCGGGGAAGAGCATCGCCAAGACCAGGAAGACTTCGAGGATCAGCGCACCCCACGAGAGCGCCCCGTACAGGGTGATGGGTTCTTGGCCAAGGCGAGCGGCGGTGGACTGGATCCAGTCGATGGCCCACTGCTCTGTGAGCAGGGGTTGCAGGACCTCGCCGCTCAAGAACTGAGGCTCCGCTTTGGTCACGGCAGTCCAGAAGTAGAGGATGGCCAGCTGGACCCGGACCAGGCGCATGGACCAGCCTGGAAGGGCGCCCCCTGGCCTCTCGCTGAGCCACGCAGCACCTGCGAGAATGAGCAGTACGACGGCCACCAAGTAGTGGTGCTGGTAGCTGTCGAGCTGGCTCCAGAAGTAGGTCGCGCCGTAGGAGAGGGCCAGCAAGGGCAGGGTGCGTTTGAGCTGAACCCCAGCCGCTGCGAGCACGCAGAGCACGACTTGGAGCAGGACCAAAGCCAGCATCCAGGTGGCCTCGGGTGCGGGGAGCAGTCCGTCTAAGAAGGGGAAGTGGGAGACGTTGAACCCGCCCACGCCGTAGCGGCTCAGGTGGGAGATCTGAGAGAAACAATCAAAGCCCAACATGCCAAAGAACAGCACCCGGAAGGGCCGAACGAGGGGCTGCTCATGTTCCGCGTCCCAAAAGCGATGCCAGCGTGAAGCGGCGGCTTGAGCGGGCGGGGCGGATGGTGAGCTCACGGGCAAACCGAGGTGCTGCCGTCGTTGAAGACGGGATCCTCACCGTCGACTTGGCGGCAGCGGTAGAGCAGGGTCACCTCCTGACCGGCGTGGGTGGCGCAGACGCGGTCTTGCACGCCCTCGACGACGGAGGGCCGGCCGCGCTTGAGCAGCGTGATCCAGGCGGAGTGGAAGCTGCGCTTGAGGGGGATCTCCACGCCATCCGCTTTGAACTGCACCTGGCACTTGACCAGGCGCGTCTCCGAGAACATGCGCCACGCGAAACGCTCGTCGTAGGGATGCGAGACGCCCAGGTAGTAGTGCAGGGGGATGAGTCCCTGCAGAAGCACGACGGCGAGGATGAAGAGATCGCGGCGGTTCACCCGCGCAGTGTAGCTGGGTACCCGCCGTGGGGTGCCTGGGTGGATCACGGGAAGCGGTGGGGCTATCGGTGGACCATGCCCATTCCATTGGAAACCCTCGCCGCAGCGCAGTCGGCGCGCATCACCGTTGACGAGCTTGACCTGAGCGGAGGGCTCGCTGGTCACGCACGCTTCCTGCCCCGGGCCGTGCTCTTGAGCGCCTGCCGGCCTCTGGGCGCGCCCAACAGCGAGGACGATTTGAAGCGTCATGCCGCCCTAAAGACCAGCCTTGGTCAGGCAGGCTTTCGCTTCTATCCAGCGCGCCTGGAGTGGCTGGGCTCGATCCAGGACGCCGTGCTGGTGCAGGGATGCCCCAGAGCCAAAGCGGTCAAGCTGGCCTACAAGCGCAAGCAGTGGTGCCACTGGGAGCTCAGCGCCAAAGGCGTCTCTGTGGTCTACAGCGGAGTCAACAGCCGTCAGAAGTAGGCGGGCCGTCCAGGCGAGCACCGCCCGCTACTCGGATCACTCAGTGATCTTCGCTGACTTCGTTGCGCTTCCATGTGGGCATCTCAATGACCACGTTGACCGAGCCGTCCGGGACGCACTGGCAGGCCAGCCGCGAGCTGTCACGCAGCGCAGGAGCCAGGTCCAGCATGTCCTCTTCTTCGTCGATAGGCTCCGGCGCAGAGTCCAGGCCCTGTTCCACGTAGATGTGGCAGGTCGAGCAAGCCAAAACCCCGCCACAGGCGTGGTCCAAGTCGATCCCGGCCTGGAGCAGCGTCCGCAGCAGGGAGCCCTCCTGGCCGTCGTAGCGCTTGCCCGCGAGGTTCTCTGGATCCACCTCTAAGACCTGGCCAGTGTTGGCGATGGTGACGGTGTACTTGGACTTGGGAGGCGCGGGTGCCTCTGCGTCAATGAAGGGGTTTCGAGCCATGCTCACTCTCCTGCGGTCCCTGTGGGCACTTCAAGGCGGCTTGTTGCGCCATGGCATCCCGGGTCACGCCCCGTTAACTCCGCCCACGCGCGCACGGGGCAATGCCCTGACTTCATGTGTTGCCAGAGGAGAGTTGAGTGGCCGACGACGACAAGCGCACACTGCCCGGCGAAGAAGAAGAGGTCGATTACCTCTTCCAAGCGCGCATGAGCCTGTTCAAGTGGTTCACCCGCAACTGGAAGGGCTTTGCCGCCATTGCCGGTGTCGTGTTGGTGGCTGCTCTGGCCTACAACGTCTACGACAGCGTCACCACCAACCGGGCCAAAGAAGGCGCGGCTGCGATTCACGCTGTGGACAGCAAGATGCCGAAGATCGAGCCCATGGCTCGAATGGGGATCCTGCCCATCGATGACCTCAACGACGCCAACCGGGTCGCAAACCTGGAAGAAGGAGCCCGCCGCTACGAGGCGGCCGCTCAGGCGACCGGTGGCTCCTCTGCTGCAGAGGCTTGGCTCAAGGCTGCTGAGACCCACGAGCGTTTGGGCAAGCCGGACCTGGCCAAAGCCGCATATGAGAACGCCCTGGGTGCTTATGACAAGGGACTCTTTGGCTTTGGAGCCCGCACGGCGCTGGCCGGAATCGCTCTGGAGGCTGGCGACCCTGCAGCTGCCTTAGAGCACTACCGCACCTTGCACGAGCGCGAGGACGGACTCTTGGCCGAGCAGGCCTTGATCTACCAAGCCAGTGTCTACAAGCAGATGGAAGACCAGGCCCAGCTTCAGGCCACCTACGATGCCTTCCTCGAGCGCTTTCCAAGCTCTCCTCGGGCTGCTGAGTTTGACCGCTACGGCCTAGTGGCCACGATGCCAGCTCTGCCCGCTCCGACGGAGGGCTGAGTGACCTCGCTGCTCCTGCTCTTGGCTGCACCCTTCGTCCTGGACGTTGGGCCCAAGGAACATCCGAGCAGCAGCTTGGAAGGCCGCTTTGAAGAGGCGCCGGTCCCGCACTGGGCCCGTCGTCTCCCCGGCGTACCGATCGCTGCGTTTACGCACACCGAGCGCTCACGGCCCACCACCGATGGTCAGTCCATCTTCTTGGGATCCGCCAGCAGCGATGAGCTCATCCAGCTCAGCCGCGGCGACGGTGAACTCCTCCATGTCTACGCGGCAGGCGCCCCGGTCCAGGCCGAGGCGGTCGTGGAGGACGGACGCACCTATTTTGCGGACACCGGCGGCTACACCTGGTGCTACGAAGTGGGCGGCACCGAGCCCGTCTGGTCGCACTTTGGTGGTGCCCCCATCGGCTCCAAGCCCACTCTGCACGAGGGGCGCTTGTACGTCTCCAGTGTGGACGATGTGCTCTACGCCTTGGATGCTGGCACCGGCCGACTGCTCTGGCGATACGCCAGACCTGCTGACCCCACCCGCGACTCTGAGCTGACCTTGTTTGGAGCCCCGGCTCCGGTCGTCGCAGGTCGGCTTGTGCTCGCGGGATTCTCCGACGGCGCCGTGGTCGCCTTGGATGCCGCCGACGGCGAGGTCAACTGGGAGCGGCGTGTAGGCGAAGGGCGATACCCAGACGTCATCGCCACGCCGGTACTGGATGACGGCGACGTCTTTGTGGGCGGCTACAGCGAGCCCCTGGTGAGCTTTGACGTTGGCACCCGAAACGTTCGGTGGCGCCTGGACGTGGGCAGCGCCGAGCCGCCCTTGTTGCTCAGTGACGTGCTCTTCCATGGGGCGACAGATGGAAAGCTGCGCCGCATCGACCGCGCGACGGGAACCGTTGTTTGGACCTGGGATTCGGGCACCACTGGCGCGCTGACCCAACCTCAAGAGACGGCAGCAGGCCTGCTTGTCGCGAGCTCAGATGGCAGCTTGTACTTGGTGGATGCTGAGTTGGGCACCTTGAACTGGAGCTACGATGCGGGGGCAACCCTCAGCGGAATCACCACTGCGCCTCTTGTCATGGGCCGTCAGCTCATCGCGGTGACCAACGCAGGCCGGGTGCTCTCCATGCTTGCGCCCAAGAGCAGTGATGCGGTGGACCAGCCGAAGATCGGCAATGAGCCCCTGCCCTAGTCATCGAAGGTGAGTCGCTGAGCGGCTCAAATCTGATGAGAGTGGGGCAGGGGAGTCGCCCGGAGCCTTAGGCTTCGCACGCGCCAATCGTTGGGTCCGTATCGTCGCAGTCGGGGCCCCAAGGATCCGCATCCAGGCCGTCCAGGTCTTGGTCGTAGTCGCTGCCGCCGCTGCAATCCAAGTCCACGCCGTCGTACCAAATCTCAGTCGCAGCCGGAGAGTAGCGCTCGCTGTCGTCTCGGCAGTCATCGCCCCAAGGCTCAGCATCAAAGCCATCTTTGTCTTGGTCGTAGTCGCTGCCGCCGCTGCAATCCTGGTCAATCCCGTCGTACCAAATCTCGGTCGCGGCTGGATTGACCGTCGCCTCGGTGTCCTGGCAGTCCTTGTCCACGGTCCAGCCGTCGCCGTCCTGGTCCTGGTCATTGGCACCATCGCAGTCTTGGTCGATGCCGTCGTACCAAATCTCCGTGGCGCCTGGGTAAATCTCCGGGTTGGAGTCATCGCAGTCGTCGCCGCCAGCGTATGGATGGGCAGAGCCATCTTGGTCGCCATCAGGCTCTGTCTGGCCTTGGACTTCGAGCAGCAGGACCAGGTCGGCACCGTCCGTGCAGCTCAGCTCCGCCTGGGCTGGGTCCAAGGCCTGTGGGCCGAAGCTCAGCCAGATCACGTCGTCGGCCCCGGGCGCCAGCTCGCTGGGCGTCTGCTCAACAGCAAAGGGCGTGGCCACAGTGCAGCGCAGCGCGCGGGTGCTGTCACTGGGGTTGTTGACGCCGAGCGGGAGCTCCAAGCGCGCCTCGAAGGCGACAGCGCCAAAGTCCAAGCTGCTGGTGTTGGCGACCAGGTCGGGGGCTTGCAGCACGTAGGCCTGACCAGGCGGCAGGCACGCGTGTAGAAGGCCGAGCGGTAGAAACGAGAACACGGAAGCAGGGTAGCCCGGTCCACGAGCGGTGGCTTGACCTCGCTCACAGGTCCACATTCCGATAATGTATATTATGTCTAAAGAGTGATATTGGAGGAGAGCACCCCCAATGACCACTCCTCCCGTACCCCTAGGACCACTACTCCGGCGGCAGCAACATCACGTTGGCTTGTGCGCCTTCTGCGATGGCCTGGCTGACCTGGAAGCTGGTGCCGTCGGCCTGGGTGACCGTGAACACGTGCCGCCCCAGTGGCAGGCTGATGGTCGCTGGAAGCGCGTTGATGGTCTGGCCCGCGACGCGGACGCTCTTTGCGCCGGCTGGTCCGTAGAGCATCACCTGTTGTGTCTTTACGTCTCGCTGCAAGGTCAGGTTGGCGTTGGCCAACTCGCCGTTAAGGCTGACCATGATTTCGACGGATTTGTAGCCCTCGGCCTCTGCCCGGACCTTGTGGCGGCCCTGGGTGGTCTCTGCCGCGTATGGCGCCGTCCCGACCCGCTTCCCGTCCAAGAACAAGGTCGCGCCAGCAGGAGAAGAGTTGATCTTGATCGTGCCATTCTGTGGGGTGTCGGCCGGTTCAGGCGCATCCCATGGCTGGGCTGGCTCCGTCTGAGGGTCTGGAACTCGGGTGGGTTCCGGATTTGCTCGTACCGAAGCCACAGCGGGCTCCGGGTCTTGCACCGGCTCGACCACCGGGTCGGGTTCGCTTGGATCGGGCTCGACAGGGTCTGCTTCAGCGACGATGGGCTCTGGATCAGGCTTGACCACCGGAGCGGCCACTGGCGGAGTTGGATCCCCTTGAATTGGCTCGCCCAACTCTGGGCCCGCATCCGCGATGGGCGGCCCGCCGGGATCGGTTTGGGATGAGCGCCATGCAAAGTATCCGCCGACGCCGATCAACAGGAGCGCGACGAGGCCGATGATGGCCCATGGGGGCCCTCCCCTGTCCTCTTCCTCGTCCATTCTTGGGGGCGGTTCTGGGGCGGCCCAGGCGTCCAGTTCGGGCTCAGGTGGCGGGAGTACCGGCGGCAGGGGCGCCGGTTCAGGCTCAAAGGCGGGCTCCGTAGGAGGAACGAAGGCGGCGAGTTCTGGCGCGCTCTCTACACGGGGCTGGGGTGGTAGCGGAGCGACGGGGTTGAGAGCCACTGGGGGCGTGATCACGCCTCCGTCCAGGGGCATCGGCAGGGTCTCGTCGTCTGGGATCGGAGCCCGCGGCGCAGGGGTTGGGGTCGTCGGAAATGGCGCTGTCTCGGCGACCGTCTCCCGCTGCAAGAAGGCGGGCTCGGGCAGGTCTGCTGCGCTGGACATGAAGCGCGGCTGAGGCAGGTCGGCCGCCGATGGCGGTGGCGGCGGCGGGGCCGCAGCTCTGGGAATATCAACGTCCGGAAGCGGACGATCGAACTCGTCTTCCGTGTGGGCGGGAGTGCTGCTTGCCCCAGGAAGTCCAGCGGCTGGAGCGTCGATCAAGACCTCGCCGTCGCGGAAACAGAAGTCCACGCGCGCGTCGTAGGAGGTGCCACAAACAGGACAGGTCTTCATGAGTCTCCACCCAGCGCCTCGCTGGGACCCCGGAAGCATACTCCGGGTGCGCTTTGAACGCGGCCCGCCGGACGCGGTGTGGGCTCAGCCTAACAGGGCCTTGGCAAAGGCAGGCAGTGTGAGGCTTGCATCCCCTTTCACCAAAGGCAGCTCCAAGCGCTTGCCCAGGCCTGTGGTGGCCAGGTTGAATTCCACCACTGGCAAGCCGGCAGCGACGGCCTGAACGGGCAACTCCGTGGCCGGCCAGACCTCGCTCGCGGTTCCGATCAACAGCAGTCCCCCGGCGTGTTTCAGCATCGTAGCCGCCTCCTCCATGACACCCGGCGGCATGGGATCCCCAAAGAACACAATCTCGGGGACCCTCCAGGCCCCACACTGCTCACACCGCGCTTCGGCGGGGGCATCGACACGCTGGCCGCAATCCATGCAGCGCAGAATGTGTGCGTTGCCATGCATACGCAGGATTCGATGACTGCCAGCCTTTCGGTGGAGGCCATCCACGTTCTGGGTGACCACCCCCAGGAGCACCCGGGCCTGTTCGAGCTCGGCCAAGGCTGCATGACCCGTGTTGGGCTGCGCGGCGTGGATGGTCTCGTACAGGGCGCTCAGCATCCCCCACACCTTTGCAGGGTTCTGCCGCATGGCGGCTCGCGTCCCATACTCAGAGGGCGGGAACCGGGTCCAAAGCCCACCTTGGCTGCGGAAGTCCGGGATCCCGCTGTTCACGGAGAGGCCAGCCCCGGTCATTGCGACCAGACGCTTGCCACGCAGTCGCTCAGCGGCCTCCTCTGGGGTCCAGGTGTTCAGCTCAGGCCTCGTACTTGCGCTTGAGGGCGCGTGCGAGAACCAAGCGTTGGATCTGGTTGGTGCCCTCGACGATCTGCATGACCTTGGCATCGCGCATGAAGCGCTCCACGGGGTACTCGCGGGTGTAGCCGTAGCCACCGAGTACTTGAACCGCGTCGGTGGTCACCTTCATGGCGGTGTCTGTTGCCTTGAGCTTGGCCATCGCTGCAATGGTCGAGAAGCTCTGCCCCTCATCTTTGAGCCAGGCGGCCTTTCGCACCAGCAAGCGGGCGGCTTCAAGGTCAGCGGCCATGTCGGCCAGCATGAAGCCCACGCCCTGGAAGTCGATGATCTGCTTCCTGAACTGCCGGCGCTCCGTTGCGTACTTGGCGGCTACGTCCAGGGCTGCTTGGCTCAGTCCGTTCGCGGTGGCGGCGATGGTGATTCGGCCGCTGTCCAAGGCCGAGAGGGCCACGTGCATGCCTTGGCCCTCGTTGTGCAACATGCTGCTCGCGGGAACGCGGCAGTCTTCGAAGATGAGCTCGACCGTGGGACTGGCCCGCATGCCCATCTTCTCTTCTTTCTTGCCGAAGCTGAGGCCCTCGGCATCGCCCGGAACCAAGAAGGCGCTGACCCCCTTGGAGCCTGGTCCGCCGGTACGGGCCATCACCACATAGATGTCGGCGTAGCCGCCGTGGGTGATCCAGAACTTGGTGCCGTTGAGCACAAAGTCATCCCCGTCTCGCACGGCGGTGGTGCTCAGGGAGCCAGCGTCGCTGCCGGACTCAGGCTCGGAGAGTGCAAAGGCACCGAGCAGCTCACCGGCGGCCAAGCCGGGAAGCCACTTCTCCTTCTGGGCCTGGTTGCCGTATGCCGCGAGGATGACTTGGGGCAGACCGCTGACCGCGACACTCACCGCGTAGGAGGAGCTGACCTTGGCGATCTCCTCCAGCACCACGATGTATTCGCTGTAGCCCAAGCCCAAGCCGCCGAATTCCTCGGATGTGGACACGCCACACAGGCCGGCTTCTCCTAGGGCTGCAAAGAGGTCCTTGCGGTAGGTCTCCGACTCATCATCGGCTTTGACCGACGGTCCCAGGATGCTCTCGGCGGCCTGTCTGGCTGCTTCTCGCAGATCTGCTTGTGTCTCGGTGTCCACGAACATCAGGCTGCCCTCGCTTTGAGGAGGATGACCTAGCTGTGGAGGCAGGGTTCCGCCAGCGTAGCTTGCGGGGAGTTGGCACAAGGCAGGGGCCCGTCCCCTACCCCACTAGTTTGTACCGGCGGCGTCCTGAGATTCGATGTGGGTTTTGATCGCTGAAATCGCCGGCTCGAAGTCCAGGGCTACGACCTGCCAGCCCTGCTCACCCTTCTGCATTTCTGCCGCCACCGAGGTCTGTGCGCCCCAGGCTTGAATGGGAAGCTGAGCTGTGGCCCGGTCGCCGTGGGTCTCGACCCGCACCTTGCTTAGGGGGCCGGGTTGGATGGCGGGGCAGACCTCTGAGAGCGGCTTGCTTCCAAAGTCAGCGCGCACTTGGACCAGCATGTCCTGTGTGCCGAGCTCTATGGCGCCGTCCAACAGCCCCCTTCCGGCTGAGAGTGCAATTTTGGCCAAGGGGTTGTTCACTTTGGAGATCTCTGCCCAGTCTTCGAGCAGTGTGATCCGTGCGCAGCCTTCGGCCGCATCTGGCAGCACCGTTTCCAGGACGACCACTTCTTCGAAGGCTTGCAGATCCCCATCGTTCAGCGCTGTCATCCCGTCGTTTAGTGCCGAACGGGGGCCGAAGAAGGAGCAGGCGGTCAGGAGCAGGAGAAAGTTCATGAAGGCGATACGTCTCAGGGAGTGGCTTTGTTCAGTCTTGACACTGCGCAGCATGGCGATAGGCCCCTAACGCTGCCGCTTCTCATCGCTACGTTGCGAAGCGGAAGGATCAACCAAGAGACCAAGGAGCTTCCAGTGAAGCGCTTCCTCATCGCCCTGACCGCTGTGGCGGCTCTGACTGGCTGCAACATGAAGGGTACCTCCATCCCCGGTGCCGCCATTCCTTTCGCCAAGGCTGACTACACCATCATGGGCGCAACCAACGCCGAAGAGTGTGGCACCTACATCATCGGCATCGACTGGGTTCACATCTTCAAGAACGAGGGCGCAATGGTCGCTCCCGGAACCTTCACTCTGCAAGATGCAGGCGGCGCCATCGGCGCTGGTGCAACCGCTGGCCGTTTGAGCCCAGAGGGCAGCCGCGCGCTGTACTACGCACTCGAGAAGATGCCCGAGGCTACCCACCTGTTGGCCCCTCGCGTGAACGTTGAGACCACCGGAATCCCACTGGGCCCAAGCCCTTACGCCCCCATCCTCTTCGGCAAGCGTTGCGCTTCCGTTGAGGCCCACGGCGTCAAGATTGGCGACCGTCCCAACGCCCAGCAGTAAGCTGAGCACCGGCCTTTTGGCTGGACGTCAAAGGGCCCCCACTGCTTGCAGTCGGGGCCCTTCTTCTTTTTTGGGGGTGGGAGAGAGGCACAGCGGTCTCTAGAAACCGTTCCTCTCTGCGCGTGCCATTTTCTGCCGCCAGAACGCCTGCCTCCAGATGAGCGGCTCATCGCATGAGGGCTGGGGCTGCCTTCTGTGCGCCTAGTTCTGCCCCGGTGGCCCCCTCCGGCCTTGAACTGGCGGGACTTCCTCGACTTCTGGCTGCATGGAGCGCTTCGCCGATTCCACAGCCTCAAGAATGCTGTTGGCATGTCCTAGGAAACGCAGGCCCGCGGGGGTGAGCAGAACGCCTCGCGGCTGGCGCTCGAAGAGGGCCACCCCGAGCTCTGCCTCCAGGGCCTGTATCTTCCGGCTCAGGGGTGGTTGGGAGATGTGCAGTCGCTTGGCGGCACGCACGATGGCCCCTTCCTCTGCGACGGCTACGAAGCTGTGAACTTGGTCGAGTGACATGCCCCACTCTGACGTGGCGGCGCCCCTGGGGCAAATGCTCAATGGGTATGGGTCGACTTGGGCGGGGCGGGTGAGATTCAAGCATGTTCATTCCCCGACTCTCTCGCTCTCAGATCAAGAAGATGCGCGCCGCTGGCTCTTCTGCTGCCCGCACCCTCCATCAAGCGTGCGCCCAGCTTGGGGTGGGGGTCACTGGAGCGCAGATCGATGCGGCCGTTCGGCGTCACACAGCGACTGAGGGGGGAACGCCGGCACAGCTGGGCTACCACGGCTTCCCTGGCAGCCTGTGCATCTCTCCAAACCAAGTCGTCTGCCACGGCATCCCCTCTCCCACCCGCTTCGAAGACGGCGACATCGTGAACCTCGACATCACCACCTGCTTGCGGGGCTTTCATGGGGACACGTCGAGAACCGTGGCCATCGGCACGCCCTCAGAGGAAGCGAGCGCACTGATGGCCCTTGCAGAATCCTGCATGTGGGCTGGGATCGCTCAGATTCGAGACGGCGTTGAACTGGGTCGCGTCGGCGAGGCCATTGAGGCCCTGGCAACACGCCACGGCTGCAGCGTCGTGCGAGAGTTCGGAGGACACGGCATCGGGCGAAAGATGCACTTGCCGCCTCACGTGCACCACCACGCCGGAACGGGCGGCCCCATCCTGCGCTCAGGCATGTGCATCACGGTGGAGCCCATGATCAACCAAGGCTCCGCCCAGGTGGTCATGGATCCAGACGAGTGGACCGTCCGCACCGCCGACGGGAGTCTCTCCGCGCAGTTTGAACATACGCTCTTGGTGACCGACTCCGGCTGCGAAGTCCTGACGCTTGCGTCAGCGCTCTAGCGCAGGCTCTGGGTCAGGGCCTCGGTGAGCTGCTTCTCGACCTGGATCAGCGCATCTTCCGTCTGGGCCGAGTTGGGCTGGAAGACCTTGGAGTAGAGGTAGCGGCTGTCCACATCCGCCCACGCTACGGGCTTTCCGCTGGGCTCGTAGAGCGCCCAGAAAACACGGCCACGGGCGCCAGCCTTGGAGCCCATGTGTTGGCCATAGAACCAACCCGCGTTGTGGCTGTAGTAGCTGACGACCCAAGAGAAGAGCTTGTGGTCGCCGCCGGTCCAGGCTGGGATCTCCGGAGGCATCAGGGTGAAGCGCGGCAGGTTGACGTTGTCGCTGCCGTCTGCAGGGTGGGTTCCGCGCAGGGGCGTCTTGACCGGCCATGCGCTCTCTGGCGGCGCCAACTCAAAGGCCGCCTCATTCTCACTCAGGCTCTGCTGCATCGCAGTCTGGGCAAAGTTGACGGCGATTCCGGCGTAGTTTTCCTGAGCGGAGAAGGTGAACTCCACGCTGTGGGTCTGTTGGCCATAGTCCCCGACCGCTTCCTGAACGTAGCCGCCGCCGTGCACCACGTTGCCTACATAGACCCCGTCCATGAAGGCTTCGGTGGATTGGGTGGCCATCACGAGAGGTGGCACCAGCAAGACAGTGCCCAGCTCCTTGGGCAACTCCCGCTCTATGGCCAAGTTCGTGTCCGGCAGCTCCTTGTAGATGCAGCCACCAAGGAGCAAGGCGCCGATCAGGGCGGACATCAGGCCTGCGCTCCAGCGGGCGCCAAGGTGCTCTGCACCTCGACGTTTCCTTCCAGCAGTCGGGTCTGGCGCTTGAGCACGCGGGTGCGGGCCACATCCAGGTCCAGCATCTTTACGATGTCGCGAGGCCGGGCCATGCGGCCTTCCAAGCAGACCGTGTCCAGGTCGATGATGGCGGAGTCTCCGCTGTCACCCGGGCGCACGCTCAGATCGTTGATGTAGGGCTTCATGTCCAGCTCGCGGAACTCACGCGGCGCGCGGCCACGGCTGCGTCCCTTGCGGCGCTTGCCCTTCATCTTGACCATCACTGGAACGGTCTCCCCTTCCATGATGGTGCCGATGCGCTCGGCGAGCTCCTTGGGGTCCGCGATGGTGATCAGCGAGTACTCACAGCCGGCCACGGCGGCCTGCAAGGAGCTGGACTTGATGGGCACCTCGGAGATGCCCAGGGCCATGAAGCCCTTTGGCATGGTGGCCCGCAGGCGCTCCAGGAGCAGCTCGGGATCCACCTTCTCAGCCAGGATGATGTCCATGTAGTCGCCGGTGCTCTCCTCTCCGGTAGGCAGAGCCGCCGAGAACTGCACCCGAGGATGGGCGTGGAAGCCCTGGGTGTAGCTGAGGGGGGCGCGGGCCCGCCGCAGCGAGCGCAGCCAAGCGTTCATGAACTCGAGGTGAGAGAGGAACCTGGCCTCGTCGACACGACCGATGCGCAGACGAATGCGCTGGGCGGCAGGGGGCTCAATGGTCGGCTCAACCACTCCAGGGCGCTCATAGACCTCTTCTTCCTTCCGACCGTCGATGGCGTTGCGCAGCATGTGGGCGCACAGGTCACGCTCCACGTCGATGACGCCGCACTTGTGGCACTTCTTGTGGCGGCAGTCCTCGGCGTGCTTGAGCTCTAGGGCGCGGGCGTAGTCTTCCTGGAACCAGCTCTTGGGCATCAGCATGTCGATGTGGTCCCAAGGAAGGCGCTCGTTGATGTCGCGCTCGCGCATGGCAAAGGCCACGTCAAAGCCGGTCTCTTCGATGGCGCGTTCCCACGCCTCGAAGTCCAGGTGCTCGCTCCAAGCGTCGAAGCGGGCGCCCTGGTTGTAGGCGGCCTCGATGAGGTCCGCTGTGCTGCGGTCGCCACGGGTCACCAGGCCCTCGATGAAGGTCTCCTTGGCGTTGTGGCGGCCGAACTTCAGGCCGTTCTTGTAGCGGAAGCGCTCATCCAGGATGGCCTGCTTGCGCTCGGTCTCCTCGATGTCGATCTGCTTGGCCCACTGAAAGGGCGTGAAGGGCTTGGGCACGAAGGTGCTCACGCCGGTGTTCACCCGGGCGCGGTTGTTGATGCCGCGGCCAATCTTCAGGGTCTTGAGGGTCAAGTCCGCGATGGCTTCGATGTCGTCGTCCCGCTCAGTGGGCAGACCGATCATGAAGTAGAGCTTGATGTGGCCCCACCCCAGGCCATAGGCCTTGGCGCTCATCTCGAGCAGCTCCTCGTCGGGAATCCACTTGTTGATGATGGCGCGCAGACGGGGACTGGCAGCCTCTGGGGCAAAGGTCAGACCGGTACGCCGCATATCGGCGACCCGGTCAGCCAAGCCAACCGAAAACGAGTCCAGGCGGAGGCTTGGCAGAGAGATCGAGACCCGCTTTTCCTTGGCCATGTCTGCGACCCGGTCCACCATCGAGCGGACCTTGGAGTAGTCGCAGGTGCTCAAGGAGACCAGGGACACCTCTTCGTAGCCAGTGCGCTCCAGAGTGCGCTCCATCAACTTCTCGATGTTGTCGATGGTGCGCTCACGCACTGGACGCGTGGTCATGCCGGCCTGGCAGAAGCGACAGCCCTGGGTACAGCCGCGCAGCACTTCCAGAGACACACGGTCGTGCACCTGCTGGGTGAAGGGCACGATGTAGTCCACCGGGAAGGTGGCGCCGTTCAAGTCGCGGGTGATGCGCTTGCGGATCTTGGGCGCATCTTCTGGCGGCAGAACCTGGCCGTCGGGCATGAGCTCCATGGGGTACAGCGCTGGGACGTAGACGCCTTCAAGCTGGGCCAGTGCCTGCAGGCGGTCGGAGCGGGAGAGGCCCTTGGTCTCCAACATGACCCGGGACAGATCCCGAACAGCGTCCTCGCCGTCCCCGATGACGAAAAAGTCCATGAAGGGCGCGATGGGCTCTGGGTTGAAGACCGCAGGTCCGCCAGCAAAGGTCAGAGGATCGCTCTCTTTTCTGTCCTTGGTGCGCAGGGAAATCCCCGCCATCTGGATGAGGTTCAGGATGTTCGTGTAGGTCAGCTCGGACTGCAGGGTGAAACCCAAGCCGTCGAAGTGGTCCAGCGTGTCGTGAGACTCGTTGGCGAACATGCCCAGGCCGCGGTCGCGCAGCTCCTTCTCCAGGTCCAGGCCCGGCGCGTAGACCCGCTCACACCAAACCCGAGGATCTTCGTTGAGGATCGCGTAGAGGATGTGCAGGCCGAGGTTGCCCAGCCCCAGATCGTAGAGGTCAGGGAAGGCCAAGGCCAGCCGCAGCTCGACCTTCTCCTTGTCCTTGTGTACGGCGTTCAGCTCGGTTCCCAGGTAGCGGGAAGGCTTCTCGACCACTGGGAGAATCTCTCCCTTCAACACGTCGCTCAGGTTCATGACACACCCTTGTGTTGGCGTTGAGGGCGCTGCCCGCTCCGCCAGAGGCTGCGCTATAGGGCGGGTGCGGGGCCCCGGCAAGCTGCCTTGTGTCCCCCAGGAGAGCCGCGTGTCTCAGCAGCGCAAGCGTACCGCGCCCCGCTTCGGGGTCTACCGGCCCACGGCCAGCGACGCCTTTGCGTTCAAGGGGCAGAAGTCTCCTTCCCTCGGTGGTTCTCTGCGCTTCGCATCCTGGAACATCCATTGGGGTGCCGGCGCAGAGCTCGCAGATGCCCGGCGATTCTCGCGCCGAGAAGTGAGCCGTCACTTGGAGCAGATCGTCGCCTTGGTACAAGCCCAGGGCGTGGATGTGCTCGCCTTGCAGGAGGTGGATCGGGACTGCCTGCGCTCGGCAGAGATCGACCAACTCACCTGGCTGCGTGAGAAGACTGGCCTGGAACACGCCAGCTTCGCCACCACGTGGGACGCCGCATGGGTCCCCCACCCCATCACGGCGCCGCCCTCTCAGCAATACGGCCGCATGTGGTCTGGCCAAGCGGTGCTCTCTCGCTTTCCAATCCAGAGCCAGCGGCGCCACGCCTTGCCGCAGCCTGCCCGAAACGGACGCTTGTACAACCGTTTCTATCTGCACCGCTGCGTTCAGGAGCTGGTGTTGGACCTGGGCGGTGGACGCACGCTCCGGGTGTTCAACGTGCACCTGGAGGCCTTTGACAACGGCAACCGCCGGGCCCAAGCCCGCATCTTGGCGCGCCTGCTGCGGCAGTGTGATGGCGAGGGGGTCTGCTTGGGTGACTTCAACGCCTTGCCGCCACAGGCCAGTCAGCTCAGTGGATTTCTGGACGAGCCGGAGACCGACTTTCACGGCGACGACACAATGGCCTCGCTCTTGGCGACCGGCTGGCAATCCCTGGGACGGGGGCACACCTTCCCGGCGCATGCCCCCTCACGTAGGCTGGACCACGTCCTGCTCTCCCCCGGGCTAAAGGGCACTCTGACCGAGCCTTTGCCGAGCTTGGCATCTGACCACCTGCCGCTCTTTGGCGCGCTGGAGAACCGCAATGCTGCGCCTGAGCTCTGAGTCCACGAGCGCCTGGCTGGAACGCGCGATGGCGGACATGGACACCATTCTGCTGGACCACGCCCACTGTGAGAAGAAGGCAGCGAGCACCGCGATGAGCCTGATCTTTCGCTATCAGGACGAGGCCAGCTTGATGCTGCCCCTCTCGGCCCTGGCGCGGGAAGAGCTCGAGCACTTTGAGCGGGTCATCATCATCCTGCGCAGTCGAGGTCAGGAGTTTCGCCGCTTGGAGCCCAGCCCCTACGCCGGTGAGCTGCTCAAGATCTGCCGCACCCCACGCATGGAGCGGCTCATCGACACCTTGATCTGCTGCGCCTTCATCGAGGCCCGCTCCTGTGAGCGCATGAAGCTGCTGGCGGAGAACCTGAAGGAGCCCGTCCTGGCCCGGCTCTACCGCTCTCTCTTGGCCTCAGAGGCCAGGCATCATCAGTGCTATCTGGACCTGGCGGCCCCCTACACGGACCGAGAGAGTCTGCGAGAGCGCATCGAGACCATCTCCGCCCACGAGGCCAAGGTCATCGCATCCGCCCCACCTATGGTGCGCCTTCACACATGAGCTTTCTCTCCAAGTACGGCCACTGGCTGCTGCTGCTGTTGACCGCTGCGGTGTTCTTGCCAGCGCTGGGGGGTGACTTTTGCTGGGATGACCGTGCCCTCATCCTAGGCAACGCCGTCACCGATGATCTATGGGGCAACCTGGGCACCTTCTTCACGGCCGACCTCTGGCAGACCCTGGAGCTGGCCGGGACCGACAGCGGCTACTACCGGCCGTTGATGCTGGTCTCGCTGGCCGTGGACCGAAGCATCGCCGGCCTGAGTCCGGTCTGGGCCCACGCCCACAGCTTGGCCTGGCATGTTGGTGCCGTCGCGGCCCTCTGGTGGGTTCTGAGAGAGCTCTGCGCTCCCCTGCCCGCCCTGCTCGGCGCGCTGATCTTTGCCCTGCATCCTCTGCAGATCGAGACGGTCGCTCTGATCGCCGCTCGGAATGACGCGATGGCCGCGGCGATGGGCTTGGCCGCCTTGGGTCTGGTCCTGGACAAGGACGCCAAGCCTGCGGCCCTGTTGGGTGCCGGCCTGCTGACCTGGGCGGCGATGCTCTCCAAAGAGTCGGCCGTGCTGCTGCCGCTGCTGCTCGGCGCACTGGACTGGGCCCGGGCGGGCAAGCCCCAGGGATGGGCCCGCTATGGCGCATTGACTGCGGGCGTGGCGCTGTACCTGCTCATGCGCACCATGGCTGGAATCACCGGCGGCGCGCCGGAGCCCAGCGTGTGGCTGCGGCTCTTGGAGAGCGTGCCGGACCTCTCGGCCATCTACATCAGCCTCTTGGCTTTGCCGTGGCCCCTGACCCCTGCGCGGCACATTCTCTACCTGCCGGACTCGATGGCCCGCTACTACGTGGTCGCGGCTCTGGTGCTGGTGGCCATTGGGGTTGGGGTCTGGAAAGCCAAGGACCGTCGCCTGGTTTTGGCGGGTCTGATCTGGGCCCTGTTGGCCTGGCTTCCCACCTTGGTCGCCACGGCAGACAAGGGGCTGATGGGCGAGCGCTACCTGTATTTGCCCCTTGCTGGTTTGGGCATGGCGCTGGCGGCGGCGCTCCCTGAAAAGCCCAAGCTGCTGGTGGGCATTGGCGCCGTCTTCGCTCTGGCCTCGACGGCGGTCATCGAGCTGCGACTGCCGGACTGGAAGGACTCCCGGACGCTGTGGGAGTCCGCGCACACTGTAGGACCCAGCCCCTTCACCCATGGCGGCTTGGCTTGGTACGTCTACCAAGACCGCGACTGGGCTCAGGCCCGCATGCACTTTGTCTCCGCGGTGGAGGGAGAGCCGGCCTATCGAGACGCCTGCACCCACCTGGTGATGGTGAACCTCCAGATGAAAGACCCTGCGCGGGCGGTAGAAGAAGGCGCCTGGGGACTGCGTGACCGAGGCTGCCCCCGCCTCCCGGAGACCATGGGCTACTGGGCTGTGGCCTTGGCGACGGTGGGCCGCTGGGACGACGCCATCGATGTGATCTCAGGGATGCCAGCGGATCCCTTCGGCCACCGCATCATCATCGCCAGCGCCCACGCGGTCCTGCGCCAAGACTTTGCGCGCTACGACGCCATCGAGGCCAACTGGAAGGCATCTGAGCCCTTGGCACCCCACGTCATGCGCTTGCTGGAGGGCGCCGGGGAGCGCCAGAGCGCCGAGCTCTTGGGGGCCTGGAAGGCCGGGCGCCTGAAGAAGGTGGATCCCACGACCCTGGATCGCGAAGCGGTGGAGGCCGCCGGCGGGCAGGTCATCCAGATACCGAACCGGCCCTGAGGGGCGGGCGCTCAGAGCTTTAGATCGCCGCTGTAGAGAGGCACCCAGTACTTGCCGCCGTCCACCAGCACTGGTGCGTGGCTCAGGGTCACCGTGTCCCCTTGCTTCAGGATGCAGGTCACGGGCTCCCGGGCATCCCAGCCATTCTCGCGGCGCGGGTAGTCAGCGCGCACGTTCTTGGCGTTCTTGAGCTGGTATTCCTCGCCTTGGACCGGCTCAAATGGGGTGCCGGCGTACCAGTACCCAACCAAACGATGCGCAGGCCCGCCACAGCGTCCTTCCACCCACTCGCCGTCCGTTGCAGGCGGCGTCTCATCCGTGGGAAAGACCTCCGGAGGGGTCTCGGGGACTGCCTCGACGAGGGGCGCTTCCGGGATGGGCTGTGGTGCCACCTCGGGGACCAAGTCGGGCTTGATCAAGGGTCTGGGCAGCAGGGGCTTTTCAGGCTTGAGGTCGACGGTGCTGGGCGTGGCAGGCACCCGCTCGTTGATGTGCCGCTCGGAGGTGGCGAACCAGCCCCAGGCGCCCAAGCCCAGAGCGAAGAGCACCGCCAAGCTGATGAGCGCCTTGCCGATGGGCAGCTTCTTCTGCTCTGAGAAGGCCTCCGCCACGTCGCTGAGGCTGTCGTCGTCGGGACGCAGGCCAGCGGCGGCCTGGATCAACACCCCCATCCGGTCTTTCTGCTGGGCGGTGGCCAGCAAGACCAACCAGGCTGGCAGCGGCTCGCTGGGGAGCACCGTGTCCAAGCCTGTGCTGCGCACGAGGGCTTCGCGGTCGGAGGTGCTCGGGAAGCGTTTGGCGAAGAAATCGGCCAACTCTTCCAGGTCTTCGGGCTGTAGCTGCATACAGCCCTGTATAGCCCATTGCAGGCCCAATGGGTGCCGCGCTGACCTTGGGGGTTTAGTCTAAATGGACAAGGAGAGTGGATGACCGCGCTACTGGCTCTGATGGTGAGCGCCTGCGGGCCAAAGGCAACGGGTACCTCCGCTCCAGCGCAAGCTGTAGAGATGGGGCTGGATCATGTGGAGGTGGATCTGATCCGCCCCTACCCCGGTGCGACCAAGATCTACGTTCAGGCGATACTTCCCGACGGTGAGCCCGGACTGTTCCTGGTGGACACCGGCGCGGGCATCACCGCGCTGAGTACCTCCACCGCCGAGCGTCTGGGCATTCAAGGAGAAGACCGCGGAGGCCGTGTTCAAGGCCTCTCTGGCGAGGCCGTCTGGCTGCAGGCCGAGCTGCCCAGCTTGGACATCGGCGGGCTGATCGTGCGCGATATCGACATCGCGGTTGGTATCCCTGGCATGCCCGAGCGCACCGGCGCGATGCCGGTGGACGGCATCATCGGCAACAACGTCTGGGGGAACTACATCCTGGCGGTGGACTACCCCGCAGACACCCTCGAGTTGGGGCTCCCCGGCACCATCGAGGTGCCTCGGCACGCACAGCCCATGCAGTTTGATGGAAACCACATCCGTGTGGAGGTGGATCTGCTCGCAGGAGAGGAGGGCTCTCGCGACACTGTAGAGGAGCTCCTCGTGCTCGAGGTCGACACGGGCGCGCGCATGCTGCTGCTCAGCGGGTCGCTCTCTGGGAACTTGGCCCAGGTCTCCACCGAAGGAGAGGAGCCCATCTTTGGGTTGGGGGCCTCGGATCGTGTCCCCGTGAGCGCCTTCTACCGGAAGACCCGACGCGTTCCCATTCAGCAAGCCTCACTGGGCGGAGTGACCCTCAAAGAGGTCAACGCGGCCACTTGGATGAACTACGACGGCGGCGCCCGCGTTGGCCCCAGCAAGATGACCGGTTTGGCCGGCCATGAGCTGCTCTCGGAGCACCGCGCGGTCTTTGACTACCAAGGTGGGCGCTTCGCCTTGGGTCCCTCCAAGGGAGAGGCCCGAGAGCTTGATGGGCACGCCATCTTTTTGGCCCAAGACATCGAGAAGTACGGTGAGGCTGCGCCGGAGCGGGGTCTTGTACGGGCGCGATACCGCTTGTACCTGGGCCAGGAAGCCGAAGCGGAAGCGGATCTCCTCTCCTACATTGAGATCGTGGAGTTGGACCCGGCGGCCCAGGTGCTCCTGGCCCGCATGCGCCGCTTCGAGGGCGATGAGGCTGGATACGAGGCCGCGCTGGCACCCCTGAACGCGGGTGACCTCTTCGACGAAGGCGAGCTGAATGGCCGCATCAACGGGCTGATCCTGGCTGGCCGCGTAGGCGAGGCCTGGGACATGGCCGAGAAGGCTGCCGCGAAACGCCCAGAGGAGGCCGGACCTCAAGTCGCCCTCGCTGACGCCTACATGGCACGGGGGGAGCTGGTTCAGGCGCGGGCATCCCTTGCTCAAGGCGCCCGCATCGCTGGAAATCCCGACGCCTACCTCAAGCGCCGCGCGCGTGTCGCCATGAAGGACGGGGACCGCATCGCAGCGCTCGCCTATCTGCGACGCCAGCTCAGCTTTTACCCCTCCGATGGAGAGGCGCTCTGGTTCTACGCCACGCTCGTCAACGAGCTGAGCGACTTTGAGCCCACCTTCCGGGCCGATCTGGAGCGCGCCATGGGGCGCCTGCACCCCGAAGGCCGCCCGGTAGACTTCCTCGCCGCCGCCTGGGGATTGCTCGGAGAGCCTGAGAAGGCCGAAGAGCTGCTCTTGGGCCGGGTTGAGAGTGACTGCATGGCCCTCAAGAAGGAGTCCAGTCAGCAGAACTGCAAGGCCTGGTACATGGCCATGGCCGGCCAAGGCAGCGACGAGGCCCTGGAGCTGGTTCAGGAGGCTTTGGAGACGGAGGGTCCACGCGCGGACTTCTTGGACACCCTGGCCGTCGTGCACTTGGTTCGCCAGGAGTACGCCGAGGCAGCAGCGGCTGCTCAGCAGGCCGCCGCCCTGTCACCGGAGCGCTTCTACCACCTCTGGCAAGCCGAGCGCATGGCCGAGATGGCGGAGCTCCACGCCCCACCAGAGAGCGACTGAAGGTTGAGCTTGGGCCCTTTGCAGGGCATGATTCCCCTCCCTGGCGGGTTGAGCCCGCAGCCGGAGACCCGACATGCGTGCCACTCCTTTGCGTTCCACCCTTCTCCTCATGGGCCTCTGGGGGCTCTCTGCCGCAGCGCTGGCGACAGCGGAGTTCGATCCGCCTCCGGCCACAGGCACGGTCAAGTCGGTCTATGACGGTGACACCTTCACACTGATGAGCGGCGACAAGGTGCGCGTGAGCGGCGTGAACACGCCCGAGCTCAAGCCGGTTGAGGAGTATGGGGTCGAGGCCCGCAATGCGGCCGAAGCCTTCTTGATGGGCAAGGAAGTCACCCTCTCCTACGGCGACAGCTCCCGCGATGGCTATGGCCGACTGGTGGCCTGGGTCGAGGTCGATGGCCGCTCACTGGAGGAAGACTTGGTGGAGAAGGGCTTTGCCCACGTCTTTCTGATTCCGCCAGTAGACACCGGAGACCCAGCGGCACTGCTCGCAGCCCAGACGCGGGCTCAGGCCGCCAAGCGCGGCATCTGGAGCACCGAGACCTACCAAGGCGGCCTGCACATGACCTCCTTCCACGCCAACGCGCCCGGCGATGATCGGGACAACGTCAACGGCGAGTACATCCGGGCCTGCAATGTCACCGACAAGCCGCTGAACGTGGCCGGCTACCGCATCGCGGACTTGAGCGGCAACAGCTACGCCTTCCCTGCCATGACCATCCCGCCGGGTCACACCGTGAAGATCACCAGCGGCAAGGGCGAGCACCAGACCAGCCCGGGTGAGCAGATGGTCTTGTACCTGGGGAGCGAAGGGCCCATCTGGAACAACAAACAGGACCGGGCCACCATCTACGACAAGTTCGGCAAGGTGGTCGATGTGCGGCATCACGAGGTCAAGAAGGCGACCTACTAGAGGGGCCGCCAAGCTCCTCGTTCAAGTGGACCGGAGCACCGGTAGGGCCCTCAGAGCGCCGTTGGCGGCTCTCCACCAAAGAGCCTGCGCAGCTCTTCCATCAGGGGCCGCAGGCTGGTGTGCGTGACGCGCTCGTAGGCTTCTTGAATGGAGAACCAGCGCACCTCGGCGATGCCTTCGTCCCTGGCGGGCACGAAGCGCTCCGGCGGATCCTCTACGTCCATGAGAAAGACATGGAGGCTCTTGAGGCGAGGTTCTCCCTCTGGGGTTTGGAAGCCGTAGCGCACCATACCCAGGTTGCCGCTGACCGTGACGCGGCCCTCAAAGCCCATCTCCTCCTGCAGCTCGCGCACAGCGGCGGCGTGCGGGGTCTCTCCGGGCTCAAGCTTGCCCTTGGCGATCTCCCAGGTGGTACCCGAGCGCCGCTCACAGCTCACCAAGGCCATCTCCACCTGTCCGCGGTCTCGGCGAAGCAGGAAGCCGCCAGCGCTGATCTGCTCTCTAAAGCCGCGGCGAAGGTTCAGGACATGGCGGGTGGGGATGCGCTGGGCGACGTAGAGGCCACTGCGGGTGCGGTGAAAGCGCACACCGTCCCTGCGGGCGCGGCCAGCGTCCACGAAGAGCACCACGGGCTCGTCCGGGAAGCGGTGGGCGATGCGCCAGGCGTCGTCCTCCTCACAGGAGAGGAAGACCTGGCGACCGCCTCCGCTGTCGACGAAGCCTGTGCGCAGATGGCGCATGGCGCGGGACCGCGTGGTCCCGTGGTAGACGATGTCGGGCACGTCGCATCCTCGCCCACGCTTGCGAGGACGCCTGGGCCGCTGGTCGGTGCGGCGCTTTCGTTGTCCGCGGGACTCCAAGGGGTGCTCCGGGGGAGAGGCGCTGAGGGCCTGAATGCTCTTATGCTAACCCGGAAACAAAGCCCTCGTAGGCGCGTAGTGTGCCGCTGACCATGGCCGAGACGGAGAAGTGCTGGTCCGCGTAGGTCTGGGCAAGAGCCGGATCGGGCCCCTCTCCCGCCAACACCCGCGTGATGCCCTCTGCCAAGGCGGGCGGATTCTGAATGTCGACCAGAATGCCCCGCTCCCCCACCGATTCGGGCACGCCCCCGGCGCGCGTGGCGACTACGGGCACCCCAGCACGCATGGCTTCGAGCACGGATTGTCCCAATCCCTCCTCTTTGCTGCAGTGCACAAAGACTTGTGCGCGGGCCAGGAGGGCCGGCACGTCCAGCCTCTGACCCAAGAGCTCCAGGCCGCCCAAGGCCTCCAGCTCCGAGCGGAGGTCCCCTTCCCCAGCGACCAGGAAGCGGCACTGAGGCAATAGCTTCGCACTGGCCGCCAGGGTGCGGTGGTCCTTGTGGTCCACCAGCGCACCGACCGCCAAGATGATGGTTCCGGGGCCCACATCCGCCGGAGCCGCCTCTGCTGGCCGCTCAACGCCGTCGTAGACCACTGCGATGCGCTCCCGGGACACGCCGCCGGCCTGCAGGACGCGGGAGACCGCTTGGGAGACCGCCACAAAGCCCCGCGCTCTCTGTGTCTTGAGGGCGCCCGCACGGATGGGAAAGTCCACCCGGCGGTGAACGATGGGGCGCTGTCCGATGGCCGCACTCAGGGACGCTGCGCCGCTTGTGTGCGCGCACACCCAGCCTTCTTGACCCGCCAAGGTCAGTAGGTTGGCGGGGTGTTTTCCGGGCCGCAGGGCGATCTGCTCCCAGTCGCTGAGTGCTTCGGAGAGCGGGCTGCCCGGCACACAGGCGATGCGCTGCTCCAGGCCCATCTCTGCCAAGCCCGCCACCAGCAAAGCCAGCTGTTGTTGGCCGCCTCGCCACGCGCTGCTCTCGTCGATGTGGAGCAATTTCACCGTCGGCGCTTCTTCTTCGCGGCCGTCGGCAGCTTGGCCTCGTTGACGAGCAGAGGCACCCCCTTGTCCACCGGCCAGGTGCGATGACAGGGCCGACAGTGCAGTGCGGCGCTGCGTTCCTCAAACTCTCCGCCACAACTTGGGCAGCAGATCAGGGCGAGCAGCGCGGGATCAACCCCGCTGGGCCCGGTCATGGCCGTTGCGCTCATGGGCGTCTCCAGCGGTCATGCAGCCAGAGCCAGGTGTCAGGTTCGCGCCGCACATGGGCCTCCATCCAGTCGGACATGCGCTGTGTATCCCGCTCGATGTCGCCCTCCAGTTCAATGCGTTCGACGTGTGCGTGGAGCACTCCGGGTGCCGAGCGCCGAATCCAGCCGCCAAAGACAGGCAAGCCCGTTCGCTTGGCTGCGACGGCGACTGCAGGCGAAGTCCATGCAGGGCGGCCGAAGAAGCGCACCGGGATGCCTTCGGCGCGACGCTGGTCCAAGGCGAACATCAAGGTTCGGCCCTGCGATAGGGCTTGATAGCCCAAGCGCATTGAGCCGTGCGGAGGCAGGGTCTCCAGGTCCCCGCGCAGGCGCTCCATCAGCAGGCGTGCGCCCTCCTGGCGGGGTGGCCGTACGAAGGCGGAGGTCGGCACTTGCTTGGCGAAGAGGTGCGTTGCCGCCTCAAAGCCAGCGGAGTGGCACCCAATGAAGAGGCTGGCCTGTCCTGAGAGGCCGCGCTCCAGCAAGCCAGGATCGCCGTGGAACGCGAGCGTGACGCGTCCCTGTTGGACGTGCAGCAGCTCAATGAAGCCCAAGGCCAAGCTGGCGAAGGCCGCCCGAAGTGTGGGGCCCGATGGGCGCTCTGGCAGAGCGTGGCGGAGGTTGTCTTGGGCGACCTTTTTGCGCACTGGGACAAAGAGCCACCAGACCCAGGCAAGTGCCCTGCACAGACCGGCGGCCAGCCAGAGTGGCGTCCGGCCAAGAAGCCAGGCGAGCAGCCTCACAGGGACTCCAAGATGCGGTCTAAGAGCGCGTCCAGGGCGGCATCGTCGATGCGAAGGCGCACGCAGAGGGCCCAGGCCTGTGGAGCTTCAGAGCGCGCCCAGTCCTTCTCCGTGCAGACCCAAGTTCCGTCGGAGAGCTCGGGCAGGTGCGCGTGGTCGGCGAGGGGGTGCCACCCGCGTACGTCGAGCCCCAAGGTGAGCAGGGTCTGAAGGAAGCGCTCGGGGTGTGCGATTGCGGCGGTGGCCTGTATGGGTCCCTGAGGGCCCTTGGAGAGACTGAAGCGCTCGCTCCCCAAGCGCCAGTGTGTGGGCTCCAATCGGGCCTGAACTTGGGGGCACTGGGGCTTCAAGTCCCCCTTTCCGCCGGTCCAAATCAGCAGGTCAGCCCGTGAGAGCGCCCGCAGGTCTTCTCGGGCATTGCCGACCGGAATCACACCTCCGTCCAAGGGGTCTTCGGCGTCCAGCACCAGAATTCGGCCGGCATAGGCCACGGCGTGGTTCTGAAAGGCGTCGTCCAAGACCACGACCTGCGCGCCGAGCTCCTGGGCCCGCTCAACGCCCTTCATGCGGTCTGGGCTGCTCAAACAGAGGGTGCCCTGTGCGCGCAGCATGTTCAGCTCGTCCCCCAAGTCGCCCTTCTCCCGTAGCCCTGCGCTGGAGCCACTGCGTCCGTAGCCCCGGGAGACCACCGCGACCTTGAGTCCGCGGGCTTGCAGCTTGGCCACCAAGAGCTGGACCACAGGTGTCTTGCCGCTGCCCCCGGCGCTCAGTCCCCCAACGCAGATGCAGGGAATGGGCGGCGTTTGTCCGGTCTGGATCCGAGCCCTTGAGAGCGCTGCCCACAGTCGGTCCAAGGGCTTGAGCCAGGGACGCTTTGGGCCCGGTGGCGCCGCCGAGGCCAGGTTGTGCTGGATGGCCTGAAGGCTTGGTTCCAGGGCCGGGGAAGCGCCTGCCAGGGCAGGGATTCGGCCCAGCGCCAAGGCGCTCTTGATGCTCTGCTTGAGCTTCTCTTGCGTTGATGTGCTGACGCAGCGTGTGGCTGTGAAGTCCTTGGAATTGCTGTGAGTATAAGGTCCGTGAATAACCGCAGCGCCACCCTGAAGTGCTGCTTGAGGGGCGTGCCCGCCGATCTGCGGATCGAAGGTGCCCCCAATGAACACGGCGTCGGCCAGTGGCATCAATCCATCCAGCTCGCCCAGGGTGTCCCAGAGCAGGAGCGCGCCGATCTGGCCTTGGCTGCGCCTTGCTGTGTTGGGGGGCAGCAAGCGGGAGACTGCCTCAAAGCGCGTCGGATGTCTGGGGGCCAAGATCAAGCTTCCCGGCCGCCCAAGCTCTGTCCAGGCGGACAGAAGTGCGATCTCATCGCCCTCGCGGGTGCTGGCTCCGACCAGGATGGGCCTGGCCAGCTCCAGATCGATGGGGGCTTGCGGGCCACCTTTTAGGGACCCCAAGCCACCGGCCCAAGGGATGTCCTCGGCCGGGAGCCACTGGGTGACGCAATCATTAATCAAAGGCATCAAGGATGTGTTTGCAAGTCTATGGAATCCAGTGGAATTACGGGTTCCGATGACGAGCACTGGGATGCTGCGTTCTGCACAGGAAGCCAAGAGGTTTGGCCACAGCTCGGTCTCCACCAAGACCACCACGCCGGGCCGCACTTGGTCCAGCCAGGGGCCAACCACCCCCCAGAGATCGACCGGCAATGGGAGCACAGCGTGCTGGCCTCTTGCCGTTTGCAGTCCAGTGTCGGTCCAGGCACTTCGGAGCAAGGGAACCCCAGGCAGGCGCTCCCGAAGCCCCTCGAAGAGTCGGGCTGCGATCTGGCCCTCGCCCACCGAGGCCGCGTGGATCAACACACCACCCGGGGGCACTTGGGGCGGCCGGAGTCCCCAGCGCTGGGCCCAGGTCTGGCGTGTGCGGGGATGAAGCGCCATGGCCAGGGCTGCCCAAGGGGCCACCAGGGCCGTCAGAGCACGCCAGGCCCAATGGGCAGCTCCCCTCACCCCTCCAGGTCCTCAACGCTCGGCCGCCACCGGAAGCGCTTCATGTCGGTGCGCTCCTGCTCGAAGACGATGCCTTCCGCTTCGAGCAGGCGCTGTTGGAGTGGTCCTCGAATCGGGTCCCCAGCGAAGGCGATGTGGCCGGTGGTTCTCAGAACGCGCTGCCAGGGAACGGCCCGCCCTTGGGGGTCCACGGCCACACCCTCAGCCACGTCCGTCGGCGTCAGGGCGGCCAAGGCGTACCCCACTTGTCGCGCTGCCCTGGGGGAGCCGCAGAGGGCCGCTACGTCGCCATAGCCGCACACCCGCCCTGCAGGAATCTGGCAGACCATGTCGTAGACCTTGGCTCTAAAGCTCATCCGTGTCCTCTGTTTTGGTGCCGTAGAGGCGGCCGTATTCGCCATTGAGGGCGAGCAGCTCTTCGTGGCTGCCCTGCTCTACGATACGCCCCTCGGCCAACACCAGGATTCGGTCTGCCTGCTCCAACAGCGCCCCGCGGTGGGCGATGGCCAGCACGGCCCGCCCCTTGAGCAGCTTCTGGAGGGCCCCTTGCACGGCGAGCTCATTGTCCCGGTCCAGGGCGCTGGTGGGTTCATCCAAGAGCAGGATGGGCCGGTCGGCGAGCAAGGCGCGGGCGATGCACAGGCGCTGCCGCTCTCCTCCGCTCAGGCGCAGACCTGACTCCTGCACCAGGGTCTCGTACCCCAGAGGCAGGGCCTGGATGAAGTCGTGGGCCTGGGCATCGCGGCAGGCGGACTCCAGCTCCTCTTGGGTGGCCTTGGGGCGCCCCAAGCGCAGGTTGTCGGCGACGCTGGCGTGGAAGAGGAAGGCGTCCTGGGTGACCAGGGCGATGTTCTCGCGCACGCTGGCCAGTCGCAGCTCCCGAAGGTCCTGGCCGTTGATGCCCACGTGGCCGGCGGCTGGGTCGCTGAATCGGGGCACCAAGTTGAGCAAGGTGCTCTTTCCAGCGCCGCTGGCCCCAACGAGCAAGACCAGTTCCCCTGGGGCGACGGTGAGGTGGATGTCCCGCAGAACATGGCCCTCCCCATAGTCAAAGGCCACGCCGGCCAGCTCTAGGGTGCACGGGCCCGGTGTGAGCTCCCCTTCCCCGTCCTCTAAGCCTGAGGGGGTGTCCAAGATCTCGAAGGCCCGCTCCCCGCCGGCCAGGGCCCGGTGAGTCAGGGAGACGACCTCGCTCAGACTCTTCAGAGGCAGGTTCATCAAGCCCAGGGCCAGCAGAAAGGCCATCAGCTCACCTGGCTGTAGGCTCTCTTCAAAGACCAGGCGCCCACCAACGGCGATGACTCCGGCTACGGCCAGGGCGGCGACCATCTCCACCATCGGGCCGGGCAGCAGCTGCGCGAGGGTGGCCTGGAGGCTGAGGCGGAGCTGCTCTTGGTTTTGTACGTCAAAGGCGGCTTGCCGTTGCCCTTCGGCTCCAAAGGCTTGAATGGAGCGCACGCCCTGCAGGCTCTCCTGGGCCGATGCGTTCAGGTCGCCCAGCTTGTCCAGACGCTCTCGTGCCGCCTGGCGAAGTCGACGTCCAAAGACGCGAATGGGCACCACAATCAGGGGCAGCACCAGCATCGTGACGCTGGCCAAGCGCCAATCCATCCAGAATGCGGAGGCGATCAAGCCCAGGAGGGTCAAGGGCCGTTGGACCACGGTGCAGTAGGCGCTGACCAAGTACTGCACTTGGCCCACATCTTCGGAGAGCCAGGTCAGGCGTCGTCCCAGGGGACGCTGTTGGTGCCAGCCAGGCGGCAGGCTGAGCATGCGCGCGAAGACCTGTGCCCGCAGGTCCGTGACCACCTTGAAGGCCACGGTGCGGGTCATCATCGCGCGCCCCACGGCGATGGCGCCGTTGATGGCGTAGAGCAAGATCACGGCGATGGGCAACATGGCCAAGGCGGTGGCGTCTCTGGCGATGAGCACCTGGTCGAGCACCTTCTCGACCAGGAGGACCAGGGTCGCCGGGATGGCCGCGGCGATGGCCATCAGCACCGTAGAGAGGGCCAGCTTGGGCCAGTGTTCCTTGTGCAGGGCGATGAGGCGCTTGAGGGCCGGGCTCATGGCGTCACCCGATGGAGCTCTTGGACTTGCCAGCTCCACACCCTGCGCTCACCGTCCATCAGGTGCACTGCGCCAGTCTGGCCTCGCTCGTAGGGCAAGGCATCCGTCGCAAGCTGCGTGGAGCGTCGTGCCGGGCGCACGAAGAGGGTGTGGTCGGGCAAGGAGGGCTCTCGCCAGAGGTCGAACTGATCTTGGCGCCCGGTCTCGGGCACCGTGCTCGCCGAGATCCCACCGTAGAAGCGAATCAGGGCAGCCTCTTGGTAGCGCGAGGTCAGCACGGGCTCCACTCCCCAGGCTTGAACCGACTGTCCCAGGATGGGGCCTTCCATGAACCGGTGTCTGGGGTCGTTCTCCAAGGTCCAGAGCGGGGTCACGCAGAGGTGCACCAGTGCGCCCAGGCAGAGAAAGCCGCCCAGGATGCTGCCGATCTCCACAGCCCGCTGCATGCGTCCCTGGGCAGCGGCCAAGCCCCCCAGGGCAAAAGTCCACACCGGCAGCCCCCAGTTCAGCTCCGCGTGGGAGCGAAAGCTGGCTGCAGCGAAGACCAAGGCGGGCAAGAGGGCAGCCCACCACCACACGCTGCGCTGCTTGGGTTTGAGCAGCCAGATGAAGGCAGCGACGCCAGCGATGGGCCCCAGCCAGAGCAGCTGGCCTGCGATGAAGCCCAAGCCGTCCAAGGGGCCGCCTCCCCCGCCCAGTCCATGCTCGGCCTGAAACCCCAGGGTCACCCAGTCGTTTTGGGCGTTCCAGATCCACATGGGCGCGCTGATGGCCAGCGCGAGTGCTGGGGCGGCCCAGTCCCTCCAGTCCTCTCGGCGCGTGAGCAGACAGGCAGGGAGCAGCGCCAGGGCGGGCAGCTTGAAGAGCAGGGCCACTCCGGCCAGGGCGCCTGCACCCAGGGAGTAGCCGCGTTCGTGTGCAATCAGCGCGAGCAGGCCCAAGCTCAGATAGCCGGCGTCCGGGGTGGCCAGGATCGGGACCAGCAGCACGCCGGGCGTGAGCAGCAACAAAAGCAGCGGTCGACGTGGGCCCATGTGCGCGACCAGTGCAGCCAAGGCCAGGCTGTGGAGGAGGATTCCCGGCAGGCGCACCGCCCAGGCGCTCTGGCCAAGGACGGCCGTGCTGGCGGCGATGCTCCAGGCCACGCCTGGGGGGTGGTCGAAGTAGCCGGCGGCGAGGTCCTGAGACCACGTCCAGTAGTAGGCCTCGTCTGCGAGCAGCTCCAGGTTGCTCCCAGCCCAGATGCGCAGCAGGGCACTGAGGAGGAACACTGCGCCAGCCCAGGCCCACCTCACAGCAGATCCATCAGAGACTCGCCGATTCGGGCCGCTGCGCCATCGCTGCGCAGCGCCCGATGCAGACGGGCTGAGAGGCCCTGCTGCTGGTCCACGACCCCTTCCACGAGAGCGGCCAGCTCGGCGCCGTCAAAGTGTTGGATGCGCTCCGGGATCTGCGCATCCGGGAGGATGAGGTTGGGCAGTCCGATGTGGGAGATGCCGGTCACCAGGGTCTTGCCAACGCTGTAGGTCAGTGGTGCGACGCGGTAGCAGATGACCTGGGGCCGGCCACTACAGGCCACCTGCAAGGAAGCGGTGCCGCTGGCCACCAAAGCCCCGCGCGCTGGGCGCAAGGCCTGCTCCAAGGTGTCCACCAGCTCAATGCCGTCCTGGATTGCAGGCTGGAGCAGCGCCCGGTCCAAGCCTGGGGCGACGGGCAGGCGCACGACCGTCCCGGGATGGCGGCTCTGGAGCAGCTTGGCGGCCTGAAGCATCTCGGGCAGCAAGCGCTTGATCTCAGCGCTTCTGGAGCCGGGCAGCAAGGCCCAGTCCTGCCCCGCGGGCCCCAGGTCTGGGAAGTCTGCGCTTGCAGGGTGCCCCTGAAATACGGCGTCCCCACCGTACTTGCTGAAGTAGGGCGGCTCAAAGGGCAGCAGGCAGACGATGCGGTCCGCGCAGTCCGCGATGCCTTTGGCCCGGCCGCCTCGCCACGCCCAGACCTGTGGGGCGCCGATGAGCAGTACGGGCACGCCCAGGGCCTTGGCGCGGCGGGCCAGCGGCAGGTTGAAGTCGGGGGCATCGATTCCCACGAAGAGCGCGGGACGGCGCTCCAGGGCCTGCATCATTGTTCGGCGAAGGCCCAGGATGCGCGGCAGGGCTGCGATGACCTCGCTGACGCCCATCACGCTGAGATCCTCGACGCGGGCCAAGGGGTGGACGCCAATGGCGCGCATCGCCGGGCCGGCCAGTCCTTCAAAGTCCAGCGCCTCACCCTGAAGGGTTTCCAGCACCTGGGCACCAAGTTGGTCCCCGCTGGGTTCCCCGGCGGAGATCAACACTTTCACAGGCGGGCTCGCGCAGCGTCACTCACAGCCAGGGCCCAGCGTGCAGCAAAGGCGGCCTCGTGGGCTGGGACTGGGAAGGGCTCCAGGCCTCTCACCGCGGCAAAGAATGCCCGGTGCATGTGGCTGAGGGCGTCTCCTTGGTCCAGGTGGAGTTCGCGTTGGGTCAAGTCCTGGGTGCTTGTGGTGTGTCCCCGCCCCTGGCGCAGATCCAGGGAGTAGTAGGCCTGGGGGCTGACCAGGCGAAGGCTGCGTTGAGGCCGGGGGCTGACCCTGGAAGCGGAGAGCTTGGCCACGCAGTCCCCCACCTCGATCCAGGCCTCGACCATGTCCACACCCGAGGTCATGACGGGCAGGCCGGTGGCCCGCATCAAGCTGGGCTCTTGGTGGCCGGTCAGCCAACCCAGAAGGTCCAGGTCGTGCACCATCAGGTCCAAGGCGACATCGACCTCACTCCCGCGTCTCTGGAAGCTGCCCAGGCGCTCCGAGGCGAAATAGCGGGGCCCCAGTCCTGCTGGAAGTGCCCGGACGGCTGGATTGAAGCGCTCTAAGTGGTTGACGCTGACGCGCTCAAACTGGGCGAGGACGTCCAGGTCCTCCACTTGGGTGGCCAGGGGCTTTTCGATCAAGCAGGCCACGCCGGCCTCGAGCAAGGGCTGCGCCAGAGAGCGGTGCGTGTCTGCAGGTGTGGCGATGACGACGGCGTCGAGCTCAGGCAGGCTCGCTGCCCCCGGTAGATCCTTGGGCACGCCGGCCGGGTCGACCACCGCGAGCAGGTCTAGGTTGGCCATTGCCTGCACACGTCGGGCGTGGAGCTGCCCCATGTGCCCGCAACCGAGTACCCCCACACGAAGCCGGGCGGGCGCTGGGCTCACCGTCCGTCCGTGGCCTCGCTGGCTGTGGCGCGGCAGATCCCACGGGTGCTGTGCTCGATGAACTCGGCGAGCTCGGCGACCTGTGGGGAGTCTGGGAAGTCCTCGGGGAGCTTGTCGGCTGCAATGCGCATTGGGGTGCTGCTCCGGAAGAGCTCCCGGTAGGCTGCGCGCAGCACGGCCAGCACATCCGCGCCCATTCCGGCCCGACGAAGGCCGATGACGTTCAGGCCAAAGAGCCGGGCCCGGTCGCCTTGGGCCATGCAGAAAGGTGGCACGTCCAAGGAGACCATCGCTCCTGCGCCCACCATGGCAAATCGGCCGATGCGTGCGTGTTGGTGCACCCCTGCCAAGCCGCCGAGTACGGCTCCGTCGCCGATCTGGACGTGGCCTGCCAGGGCCACCGAGTTGGCCAGAACGCAGCCGTCGCCGACCACGCAGTCGTGGCCCACATGGCTGTTGGCCATGAGCAGGTTGTTGTCCCCCACCCGGGTCACCCCGCCGCCCTTTGCTGTGCCGCGGTTGATGGAGACGTACTCGCGAATGGTGTTGTTCTCCCCGATGATCAGCTCGGTGGGTTCACCGGCGTACTTCAGATCTTGGGGGTCGCCGCCGATGCTCGCGTGGGCGTGGATCACGGTGCCCTTGCCGACGGAGAGGGTGCCGCTGAGCACCGCGTGGGGGCCGATTCTCACACCGTCCGCCAAGGTGACGTCTGCGCCAATCACCGCATAGGGGCCCACCTCTACGTCACCGAGGGTGGCCTTTGGGTCGATGATCGCGGTGGGGTGGATGGCCATTCAAAGCTCCCGATGGGGTGAGACAGACTAGTCTTGGACAGGCGGAGGGGCAAGGGCAAGGCTGCGTCGCCCCGTATCCAGCGCGATGAGCTGAGGCGGATAGCTGGCCAAGAGCACGTGCTCAGGCCCCGCCGAGCAAAAGGACACGCGGGCCCCCATTGGCCTGGATTTTCGGCGTCCCAGGGGCAGATCGATGCAGCGTGGCGGGGCATCCGGCCCACATATCGCCAGGCCCTGCCAGCTCTCGCAGACGATGCGCTCGCCCATTCGCAGCAAGGTGGGTCGGGTGGGCGGCAGTCCGGGCAAGGCATGCAGAGTCTCGGTGCGTGAATCCCAGACTTCCAAGGTCTGCTTGGAGATGCCCGCCGTACAGTCCTCGCCGACGGAGAGGGTCTGTTGACTGTGACGCTGCGGGAGGACCTCGGAGCTTGTGAGGGCGCTGTTCCAGCGGTGCACTTCCCTCTCCCGAACCAGGTACACCCACTCCCCGATGCGGGTCCCAGAGGTGATGGGAACGCCCTTTGCCGCTTGGTCCAAGCTCCCCGCTTGAGGGTCCAGGTATTGAAGGTGCTTGGCGCCCGGATCGATGATCAAAAGGCTGTCTCTGAAGAAGAAACAGGCTGCATCGGGGCTTGGATCCAGATCCTGAACAGGGACCTGCTCGCTGCCTTCTTGCCACATGCAGTGCCAACCGAGGACAGCGAGTGTCTCTCCAAGCGCGACGGGCAGGCCCGAGAGACCCGACTCGAAGAGAACCTGTCCGTCCTTCAAGTCTCGGGCGACACCTTGGCCGTCCAAGACACGCCCCCCTTGCACGGCCAGCATTGGGCCGGCGCCCTGGGCACCCCAGAGGTGGGCGCCGGAGTCCAGTGACCACGCATCGATGCGGCCGCTGGGTAGCAAGGTCAAGGCCACGCCTTGCCGGCACATGACCTGTACTGGCCGAGGAGCGGGCGGGCTCTCGTCCCGGCCGGAGAAGATGCGGTCCAAGATCCCCACGGATCAGACCGTGCCGACGGTCGCGGTGAGCATCCCCTCAGCGACCTTCTGGCCCTCCACGCGGGCCTCGCATCGGAAGCGCCAGACATCCTTGCGCTCGTGGTCCTTGGTGACCTCGATCTCCAGGACATCTCCGGGTCGGATGGGCTTCCTGAAGCGCACCTTGTCCAGGCCGAGCAAGGCGACACCCTCGTGTGCCCTCTCTGGGGCCGATGAGAGCGCGACCACGCCGGCGACTTGGGCAAAGGCCTCGGTCACAACCACGCCGGGCAAGACGGGATTGCCAGGGAAGTGGCCCTGGAAGTAGGGCTCGTTCACGCTCACGCACTTTCGGGCCAGAGCCCGTTCACCGGGCTCCAGCTCCAGGATGCGATCCACGAAAAGGAAGGGGTAGCGGTGCGGCAGCAGCGCCATGATCTCTTGGATGTCCATCGTCATGGCTTCTCCTTGTGCGCGCGTGCGCTGAGCTCTTCTCTCACTTTGTCCAGCTCCCGGCGCAGCGCTCGGAGCTCTCGCTCCAACTCATGGCTGCGCTGGGCGCTCTTGCTGGCTCTAAGCCAGCGCTTGTGGTCCTGGGCTGGAACGCCCGCCACCCGGGAGCCCGCAGGCGTATCTTGGGCGATGAGCGTGTGGGCGGCAGCGATGACGCCGTCTCCAATCTCCAAGTGGCCCAAGATGGTGCTGCGGGCGGCCAGAGTGACCCCGACGCCCGTCTTGCTTGTGCCGGCCACGCCTGAGTAGGCCACCAGCACGTTGTGTGGCCCGAGCTGCGCGCCATGGCCGATCTGGACCAGGTTGTCCAGCTTGCTGCCGTGGCCAACCGTGGTGTCGCTCAGGGCGGCGCGGTCCACACAGGAGTTCGCGCCCAGCTCCACGTCGTCGCCCAGGATGGCACGGCCAACCTGGGGAATCTTCAGCATCCCCTGTGGGGTGGGAGCAAAGCCGAAGCCCTCGCTGCCAACGACGGCGCCTGGGTTGAGCCACACCCGCTTGCCGAGTACGCAGTCTTCCATCACCACGCTGCTGGGCATGAGGCGGCTTCCCGACCCAATCTGAGCGCCTGCGCCCACGTATGCGTGGCTCTGCAGCCACACGCCAGCACCCAAGACCGCCCCTGCCCCAACGACCGCGAAGGCTTCGATGCAGCAGTCCTCCCCGACCACCGCGCTTGGATGAACGGCTGCCCGGGCGTCGATGCCAGGTGCTCCCCAGGCTTGGGGATGGAAGAGGGCGGCGGCCCGAGCATAGGACGCGTAGGGGTCGGCCACGCGCATCGCGGTGCCGTTGAAGGGCACGCCCTCACGCAGCAAAACCGCGCCCGCTTGACTCCCCTTTAGGAAGCGGCGGTAGCGCGGATTGGCCAAGAAGGAGAGGTGCTCCGGGCCTGCTTCTCGCAGTCCTCGCACGTCCTCCAGAACTCTTTCGGGGTCACCCTCAAGCCTCGCCCCCAGGGCAGCGCTGAGCTCCCCTGCGGTCCAGGGCACTCAGATTGTGCTGGGGTGGTCTTTGTTGTACCGGGCGATGAGCAGGTCGGTCATGTCCACGCCGTTGTGGTATAGCACCATGCCCTGGCTGGACTCGAGGATCAGGTCGTAGCCGCCTTCCTTGCCCATTGTCTCAGCGGTGGTGCGCAGACCGGTCATCAGCTGCTCCATGGCGGAGTAGTACGCGCCCTGCATCTCCCAGTCAGCCTGGTAGAGAGCCTGCTGGTAAGCGGCCTGCATCTCGTAGAGGCGCTGCTCGTACTGCTTCTTGGCCTCGGTCGAGAGCACAGGCTCCTTCTGCTGGTACTCGGTGACCAGAGCGTTGTACTCGGCCTCCATTTGCTCCAGCTTGGCCTTCTCGCCGGCGTACATGGCATCCAGGCGGGTCTGGGCCTTCTTGCCCTCCTCGATGTCCTGGATTGCCCGCCCGTAGTCCACAACGCCCAACTTGAAGTCTGCGGCCTGGGCGGTCGGTGTGGCTGCACTGAAGGTGAGCAAAAAGAAGGAGAGGAGCTGCGCAAACATGTTTTTGCCTCGCTTGAAAAACGCTTGGACGACGGGAATCCCATTCGTCTGGGTGCACGCTTCTATTGCAGAGCACCCTCGCTGACCACCGCCAGCCCGTCGTGTGCACCCAGGACCCCTCTCCCGGGGCCCTTGTTCCCCCGGAAAGCGCGCGGCCTGGCTCCACGGGGATGTGTCCTGCGGCGCAGCCTTGTGGTCCAAGGTTCGCCCGCATAAGCCAGCGCGTGCTCATACCCATCCTGCTCGTCTTTGCTGGTTTCGCTGCGCTCTACCAAGGCGGAAACGCACTGTTGGCGGGCGCCAGCGGCCTGGCCCGACACTTCGGCTTGCCGCCTCTCTTGGTGGGTTTGACCGTCGTCGCCTTTGCCACCTCCGCACCTGAGTTGGCCGTATCTGTGCTCGCGGCCTTTCGGGGCACCCCGGACATCGCGGTCGGGAACGTCCTGGGCTCCAACATCTTCAACACCCTCGTCGCAGTGGGGGTGGTGGCCCTTCTGTCTCCCGTCGTCATTCCAAAGACCCTGATGCGGCGAGAGATCCCCTTGGGAATCGGCGCCACTGTTCTTGTCGGCCTCTTTGCCTGGACCGGTGACGGGCTGACGCGTATCGAAGGCGGATTTCTGGTTTTGGTGCTGGTCCTCGTGTTGGGCTGGATGGTGCGCTCCGCGATGCACGAGAAAGGCACTCTGGAGCCGCCAGAGGAGTCAGATGAGGCCGAAGCTGAGCTGGATGCAGGGGCCGCCATGCTTGTCATGGGTGCAGGCGCTGGGGCGGCGCTCCTGGATGTTGCCACTCTGAGTTTGCTCGACTTCGCGGTGCCAGGGGCTGCGTTCCTCACACTGCTCAATGCGCGCTTTCATGTGAAGCACCCCACTCTGCTCATTCGAGGTCTTGCGATTCTTTTCGGTCTGGGGATGCTGGTTTTGGGCTCCAATGCCCTGGTTGAGGGGGCCCGAGAGATCGCACTGTCCTTTGGCATCAGCGAGGCCATGGTTGGCCTGACGGTTGTTGCCATTGGTACCTCTGCGCCAGAGCTGGCCACCGCGGTCGCAGCGGCCCGAAAGGGACAGACTGAGCTTGCCCTCGGCAATGCATTGGGCTCCAACCTCTTCAACCTGCTGGCTGTCTTGGGGGTGGCTGCCGCAATTTTTCCGATCGAGATCGCCCCGTCTTTCCTCCATCGCGATCTCCCTGTAGCCCTGGCCGTTTCGACCCTTCTTCTGCTTCCCCTGATGACAAAAAGACGTATAGGGCGTGCAGGTGGGGTGGCGATGCTCGGCCTTTGGGTGGCATATACTGTGGTGCTCGTCTGGCTTGAGCTGCGCTGAGAATCATTGACCGATAGCGCCTCGCCTGCTCTTCTTCGGAGAAGTCCCCCTGGATCCCGAGCGAGAGCACATGATGAAGCGCACCCTTCCCCTCCTCCTTTTGCTGGCAGCAACCGCTTGTAAGGATGGAGAGCCTGTCGACACAGGAGAGGCTCCTGTCGTCACCGATGCGGACAATGACGGCGAAGACGCCCTGGTTCATGGCGGAACGGACTGCGATGACAATGACGCTGCCGTGAACACAGCAGCGCTCGAGGTCTGTGACGGCGTGGACAACGACTGCGATGGCACCGCAGATCAGGACGCCACCGATGCTCTGACATTCTACGAAGACGGCGACGGCGATGGCTATGGTCTGGAGACCAGCACCACTCTGGCCTGCGAGGCGCCGACTGGCTTCAGCGACGTCTACGGGGACTGTGACGACGCGGACGGCGGCGCATTTCCTGGCAACGCCGAGGTCTGTGACGAGGTGGACAACAACTGCAACGGGCGGGTCGACGAGCCAGGGGCAGAGGATGAGCTCACCTGGTACACCGACAACGACGGCGACGGCTACGGGGACATCGACTACTCCACCACCTCCTGCTCCCAACCCCCTGGGTATGTGGACAACGCATTGGACTGCAACGACGTCTTCTCAGACGTGAGCCCCGATGCGCTTGAGTACTGCGATGGCGTGGACAACAACTGCGATGGCGCGGTTGACGAAGACACGGCCGTAGACACGGTGGTGTTCTACATTGACGCCGACACTGACGGCTTTGGCACGGGCGCTACAACCACGGTGGCCTGCAGTGCGCCGAGCGGCTTCGCCGACAACGCCTCCGACTGCGATGACACCGACTCCTCTGTGAACCCCAGTGGAATCGAGGTCTGTGGAGACGAGCTGGACAACGATTGCAGTGGAGATGCAGACGGCATCGACGCCAGCGATGCCCTGACGCGCTACCCGGACTACGACGGCGACGGCTATGGCTACACCGACGATGTCGTCACCGCTTGCAGCTTCTCCACCACCACAGCCTGGGTGTCGGTCGGCGGCGACTGTGATCAGTACGATGCGGCCATCAACCCTGGAGCCTCCGAGGTCTGCGATGGCGCGACCGACGAGAACTGCGATGGGTATGTGGATGAGGACACCGCCTCCGATGCCGCGACTTGGTACCTGGACGCTGACAGCGATGGCTACGGCGTCACGAGCTCTACGACTGTGGCCTGTACGCAGCCCAGTGGCTACGCCGCAGAGTCCACCGACTGCGACGACAGCAGCACCGACATCTCCCCGGACGCCTTGGAGACCTGTGCAAACAGCATCGACGATGACTGTGATGGCGTCACGGACGAGTGCGCCCTCGCTGGAACCCTGAGCGCATCGGACGCCGGTGCCGTCTTTGCGGCCGGCGCCGCCTACGACTTCCTGGGCGTCTCTTCGCTGGTCGTCGACATTGACGCTGACGGCTACAGCGACGTGCTCTTGGGAGCCAACTACGCCGACGACGATGCCTCCAACGGCGGCGCCATGTACATGTGGCAAGGACCGGTCAGTGGCTCGGTCGGTGCGGGTGCTGCAGACGTGTCTTACGGCGCCGGCAACTCTACTGCGCGCTTTGGTGAGACCATGGCGGCGCTCGATGACGAGGACGGCGACGGCTACCTTGACCTGCTGATCGGTGCTCCGGGCTACGACGGGAGCTACGAGAACGGCGGCGCGATCTGGCTGAGTCAGGGGCCCATCAGTGGTTCCGGAGACCTCAGCGGTGACAGTCCGCTCATTGCCGGCACCGCCGGAGAGGACCAGTTCGGCGTCGCCCTTGCAAGCGGTGACCTCGACGACGACGGCACGATGGACCTGTTGGTTGGCGCAAGCGGGACCAGCTACGGCTCAGTCTTTCTCTTCGTTGGTCCTGTGACCTCTTCGACCACCACCTCCGCAGCTGACGCGGAGTACACGGGCAGCAGCAGCGACTCGAGCGCGGGTGGCGCAGTGGCCGTGGCGGACTTCGACGGAGACGGCGCCGATGACCTGATCTACGGTGGCGCCGACGATGCAGCAGACAAGGGCAGCGGCAGCGCCGCCGGCTCCGGCTTTGTGGAGTACGGCCCAATCACCTCATCTGGTGGCACCGCCAGCTACGCCTTGTACGGTGCGGCATCGGGCGACGGCGCCGGTACTTCCGTCGCAGGTGGAGACTTGGACGGCGATGGCTACGACGACATGGTCGTTGGCGCGACGGGTGCCAGCAGCTCTGCTGGGGCCGTGTACGTGGTGCTCGGTCCACTCACCGCCAACACGGACCTGAGCGCCGCCTACCTGAGCTTCACCGGTGTCGCCAGCGGCGACCAAGCCGGCGTTGCTCTGGCTTTGGGCGACTCCGATGGAGATGGCTCGACGGACTTGGTGATGGGTGCGGACTACAACGACACGGCCGTGAGCAACGGTGGTGCGGCGTACCTCTTCTATGGCCCCTTCACTTCCGGTACGGCCTCCCTGTCCACGGCTGACGCAGAGATTGGCGGAGGCAACTCCAACGCCCGCGCCGGAACCTCGATGGCCTTTGGTGATGTGGACGCCGATGGATACGACGACCTGCTGATGGGCGCGAGCCGTCAGACGGTCACCTACTCCTATGGCGGCGCTGGCCTGTTGATGATGGGCGACCAGCGCTGAGTCGCCGGCGCTGGGTCCCCGGCGTTGGGTCCCCGGCGCCCTGTGGCTTCGGTCATAGAGCCCAGAGACAAGACGGCCCCGGATGCTTTGCGCGTCCGGGGCCGTCTTGTCTCTGGTGGTCAGCGGTGCGCTTAGAAGGCGCTACCGATACCAAAGTCGAAGACCATGGTGCGCTCGTCCTCGTAGGGGTTCACTGGGAAGCCCCACTCGAATCGAAGCGGCCCGATGGGCGAGAACCAGCGGATGCCTGCGCCGTAGGCGTAGCGCATGTCGTTGATGTTCACGTTGCCGTTTCCATAGGGGTCGCCGAAGGCGTTGCCAGCGTCGAAGAACAACACGGCCGTGATGCCGGCTGACTTGACGATGGGGGCCTCGATCTCGAACTTGTTGACCCAGGTCTGCGTGCCGCCAACGATCAAGCGGTCATCGGGACTGGTTGGGTCGTCGCTTCCTGCGCCCACCCCACTCTGCCCTGGTCCCGGAACGCGAAGGCTTGGGCCCAAGCTGAACCAGTTGTAGCCACGAACGCTGTCCAACCCACCGGCACGATAGCGGTGGATGAAGGGAACCACGGAGCCATCGGTGCTGGCGATGTGCCCGAAGGTGGTGTTGAAGCGGAAGATGAAGCGGTCAGCCAGCTTCTCGGAGTGCGGGAAGATGGGTTGGTAGAGGCGCAGGTTGATGCGGCTCTCAACCAGGTTGAAGTCGCCGCCCAGGAGGTTGAGCACCTGGTCATCGTTCACGCGGATGCCGCCAGAGAGGGCGGTTTGAGCTGAGAAGTACACACCCTGGGTGGCCGCAATGCGGTTGTTCCGCTTGTCCACCGTCAGGTTGAGTCCCAGCGTCGAGGTCAGGCCGTTGCGGTAGAGCTCTCCGCCGAAGACCTTGGACTGGTAGGGCGAGATGGAGCTCAGGCCCACGTCTTCCAGGCTGTAGTTCAGCGTCAGTCGCACATCGTCGTTGCGGTCCAGGTAGCGGCCGACTGCCAGTCCACCGCCGCGCTGGTACTGGTCCTCGACGAACTGCTGGCTCAAGCTGTAGGCATCGACGCGCACAGTCCAGCGGGTGTCCAGGAAGTAGGGGTCGAAGAAGCTCAGGTTTCCCTGGCGCCGCAAGCTGGAGTAGTTGATGGACGCGCTCATCACGTAGCCCAGTCCCAAGAAGTTGTTCTTGGACACCGAGCCGGTGAGTACGAAGTTCTCCAAGTTGGAGAAACCCAAGCCCACGGAGAAGCTGCCCGTGGGCTGCTCGATCACGGAGACGTTCAGGTCCAGAGTGCCAGGGTCTTCGCCGCGTGGCGTGTTGATGCGCACTTCTTCGAAGAAGCCCAGGCGCTGCAGGCGCATGTTGGCATCGCGAATGGCCGAGCCGGAGTAGATGTCCCCTTCGTTCAGGAGAATCTCGCGGCGCACCACCTTGTCCCAAGTCGGGTCATTGCCGGTGATGTTGATGCGGTCAATGTTGAGCTTCTCGCCCTTCACGACGATGAAGGTGACGTCCACCACGCCACTCTCGGGGTCTGTGACCGTCTGTGGGTAGACCTGGGCGAAGGCGTAGCCTTGGTCGCCATACAAGTCGGTGATGCGCTGCATCGCCATCTGTAGGCTCGTCAGACGGAAGACATCTCCCGTCTCCAAGGCAGCGAGCGCCTGGGCGTCGGTGCTCAGGCGGCGTTTCACGCCGTCCCAGAGACGAGGTGCATCGGTGCCCTGGACCTGGGCGACGGTCTCGCCCTTGAGCAAGCGTTGGGCAGACTCCTTGGTCAGTCCCTCTTCCTCTACAAAGTCCCCTTCCACCTTCAAGTGCCCCAGGTTGTACTTGGGACCCTCGTTCACGTGCATCGTGACGTAGATGTAGCGCTTGTCTGGGCTGAGGTAGACCTTGGGTTCGTCTACCTGTACGTCGACGTAGCCTTCCTCCAAGTAGACCTGTTGGACGATCTGTACGTCGGTGTCCAGAGCGGCCCAAGAGAAGTTGCCGCTGCTGGTCAGGAATGGGGCAACGCCGCCAGCCTTTGTCGCCAGGAACTTCTTGACCTCTCGGTCGCTCAGGCCCTCGTTGCCGGTGATGTCGACGGACTGGACCACGACCTTTCGGTTCTCAATGATCTCAAAGGTGAGCTCGACTTGGTCCTCGGAGACTTCCCGAAGGACGGGGTCCACCTCGGCAAGGAAGTAGCCCTTCTCCAGGTACAGGTCTCGAATACGCTGGGCGTTGGCCCGCAGGTCTCCGTCGTTCAGGACGCTGTAGGCGGTGATGTCCATCACCTCCAAGATGTCGTCGTCGTCGATCTTCTTGTTCCCGGTCAGGATGACCTCCCGCACAGCGGGGTTCTCCTGAACGATGAAGGTCACGACGACGCCGCCTTGGGCGTCCGCAGCAGCGACATCAACCTGGACGTCTTGGAAGAAGCCGGTGCGGTACACCGCCTTGATGTCGCGACGTACCTTCCAAGGGGCCAGGGCCTCCCCGTTCCGAAGCTGAATGGCCGCAAGGACCGCGGCCTCTTCGATGCGACGGTTGCCCTCGACCCGAACCGAAGTCACGGTCTGGGTCTGGACTTGGGTGCGCTCGATCTCGATTGGCTTGAGGCCGCCCAGCTCGTCGGAGAGCTTTTTGGGACCGCTGCCGCCGATGGGGGCGCCGCCCGCCGCTCCTCCGCCGCCAATGGGAGGCGGCGCGCCTTGGGCAAGGACGAGACCACTGAGGAAGATGCACCAAGTCAGCATGTCTCTAAACCTCGACCAGGAGGCCGTCGGCCACCTGGAGGCGGCGAGGGAATCGCGCCGCGAGCTCGTGGGAGTGTGTCACGACCACAAGGGTGCTGCCGCTCTCTGCGTGCAGCTCCAGAAGGAGCTCAAAGATGCCCTTCGCCGTGTTCGGGTCCAAGTTGCCCGTGGGCTCATCGGCCAGCAGTAGTCCAGGATTCATGACCAGGGCCCGTGCGATGGCCACACGCTGCTGCTCGCCACCGGAGAGTTCACCAGGGAGGTGATTGAGGCGGTGAGAGAGGCCGACCCGGTCCAGGCGGGCCTTGGCCACGCTCTGAGCGGCCGCGACGGACTGGCCCTGAATGATCATGGGCAGCGCCACGTTGCCGAGCGCGCTCTGGTCCGGGAGCAGGTGGTGGAACTGGAAGACAAAGCCGATGAAGCTGTTCCGCAGGCGATCGATCTCACGCTGTGGCAGGTCAAAGACATCTCTTCCGTCCATCCAGACCTTGCCCGTCGTGGGCCGGTCTAGGGTGCCGAGTATCTGCAGAAAGGTGCTCTTGCCACAGCCGCTGGGTCCCACGATGGAGACTTGATCTCCGGCTGCCAGCTCAATGCTGACCTCCTTGAGCACCTCGATGGTCTTGCCACCCTTCTGGAAGGTTCGGCTCAGTCCCTCGACTTTGACCAAGCGGCCTTGGTTGTCAGCTTGCACGCAGACCCTCCACTGGACGCAGGCTGGCGGCGCGTGAGGCCGGGTAGAGAGTGGCCAGGAAGCAGATCGCGATGGCGGCCACGTTGACGAAAAGAATGGTCATAGGCTCCATCTGGACAGGCAGAGAGTCCAGATAATAGACGTCCGTGTCCAAAGGAAAGCCATAGGCGTCCAGGAGCACACAACCAATCAGTCCCAGAATCGTCCCGACGATGGAGCCCACCACGCCAATGACGACGCCCTCTGTCATGAAGATGAGCCGCACCTGCTGGTTGCTCGCACCCATCGCCTTGACGATGGCGATCTCGCGGCTCCTTGTGACCACAAGCACGATCATCATTCCGGCAATGTTTAGGCTTGCGACTGTCACGATCAGGCTCAAGATGAGGCCCATCACCACCTTCTCGAGCTTGAGGGCGTCGAAGAGGTTCCGGTTCAGGTTCTGCCAGTGTCGTGTGTAGAAGGGGTACGCAAGGGTGTCTTCGATTGCCAGAGCGATGGGGTCCACGCCGTAGATGTCGTCTACCGTGACCTCGAGTCCAGTGACCATCTCGCCCATCTTCAAGAACTCTTGTGCGTCCTCGATGGCCACGTAGGTCCACTTGGTGTCGTACTCGTACATCCCCGAGTAGTAGATGCCGGCAATGCGGAAGCGCTTGACGTCCGGCATGGGCATTCCAAGGGGCCCGATGCCGCGGCCCACGGGGTTGATGATGTGCACAACATCACCCACGAAGACCTTCAGGCTGTGCGCGAGCTCCTCTCCAACCAGGATGCCGGGCAGCTCCAGGGCCTTGTCCTCTTCCGAGGCCAGTGGGCCCGGAGGAGGGTTGTGCAGGGACTCCAGGATGGCCTGTTGCGCATCGGTGTCCTCTGGGGTTCCGTCCGGACCGGAGACGATGTTCTTCCGCAGGTCGACCACGTCACCGACCAACACCGGGTCGATGCCCTTGAGGATGATGCCCTCGCCGTTGCCGTGCTCGGACTTGATCATCATCTCGGTGTAGATGAAGGGCGCAACACCCGTGACGCCATCGACGGCCTGAACCTTCGCGACGGCGTCTTCCCACTCCTCGATTCCAGAGGAGTAGCGGAGGACCACGACGTGGGCGTTGGAGCCCAGGATCTTGTCCCGCAGGTCAATCTCAAATCCAGCCATCACCGAGAGCACGATGATCAGTGCCATCACTCCGATGGTCACGCCGCCCATGGAGATGGCGGTCAGGGCGCTCACTCCCCGCTCGGCGTTTCGGCCGCGCAGGTGAGAGAGGGCGATGAGAAGAGCGAATCTCACTCGGCGTCATCCTCCGCGGGGGCGCTGGCCTTCTGGCGCAGGGCCGGAAAGAGAACGACTTCCCGAATTGAGGTCTGGCCAGTGAGCAGCATGGCCAGTCGGTCGACGCCGATGCCCTCGCCTGCAGTAGGCGGCATTCCGTAGGACAGGGCGCGCACGTAGTCGGCATCGAAGAACATGGCCTCGTCGTCTCCTGAGCTCTTGGCGTCAGCCTGCGCTTGGAAGCGTGCGGCTTGGTCCACGGGGTCGTTGAGCTCGGAGAAGCCATTGGCAATCTCTTGCCGGGCCACGAAGAGCTCGAAGCGGTCTACGATCTCAGGCCGCTCGTCATTTCGTCGCGACAAAGGAGAGATCTCCGTGGGGTAGCCCGTCACGAAGGTGGGGTTCACCAAAGTGGGCTCAACGTGCACGTCGAAGAACTGCTCAAACCACTTGCCGACCGTCTTTGGAAGGTCCGCTTCGGCGTCCTCTGGGTGCAGCTCGATCCAGCGGCTGCGCAGCTCCTCCAGGTCCCAGGGGTTCGCTACGCCAGCCAGCTCTGTGATGAGCTCCTCCATGGAGGCACGGCGCCAAGGGCGGCTGTAGTCCACCACGTCGTCGCCGTAGGGAATCTGCAGACTCCCGGCGACCTTCTCGGCCAGCTCGGTCACCAGGACCTCGGTGTGGTCCATCAGGTCGATGTAGGTGGCGTGTGCCTGGTAAAACTCAAGCATGGTGAACTCGGGGTTGTGGCGCAGGCTCACTCCCTCGTTCCTAAAGTTCCGGTTCAGCTCGTAGACCCGCTCAAAGCCACCCACGACCAGGCGCTTGAGGTAGAGCTCCGGCGCTACGCGCAAGAACATCTCCATGCCCAAAGCATTGTGGTGGGTGACGAAGGGGCGGGCGTTGGCGCCACCTGGGATGGCTTGCAACATGGGGGTCTCGACCTCCATGAAACCCTGGCCATCGAAGTAGTTCCGCAGGCCACGAACAATCATCGAGCGCTTGCGGAAGGTCTCCCGGGTGTCTTCGTTGATGAAGAGGTCCAGGTAGCGCATGCGTTGGCGCTGCTCTGGGTCCGTGAAGCCCTTGTGCTTGTCTGGCAGGGACTCAATGCACTTGGCATAGAGCTGCAGCTCTGCACAGCGCAGGGAGAGCTCGCCCTTGCGGGTGCGCATCAGTGTGCCGCGGGCCCAAACCCAGTCACCCAAGTCCAGCTTCTTCCAGATGGCGTCGAAGGCCTCTTCGCCCAGGTCGTTCTTGCGAACGAAGATCTGGATGCGGCCGCTCTCGTCCTGGATGCGGGCAAAGCCAGCCTTGCCCATCTCATTCTTGAAGCGCAATCGCCCGGCGATGCGGAACTCCGTGAGCACTTCCTCTTTGAGCGTCGCGTCGTCTTTGTCGCCGCCAGCTTCGATCAGCTCGGCGAGGCGGTGGGTGACGTTGTGTCCGTTTGGATAGGGCTCAACGCCGGACTCGCGTAGGGCTGCGAGCTTCTCAAGACGGCGTGGGTCAAAGTCGAACATGGCTCCTTCCGCGCTCCGGTCCATTCGTGGACGTCTAGGAGCGAGAGCCCTGCTATTCCGCCAGGGGGCCCAGCGCCCCCGCAGATCCCCTGCCCTCTTCCTTAGGTCGGCACGCTGCCGATCACTTGGGGAAGATGTATGCGCTGTACAAGTCGTTGCAGGCCTGGGCCTCGATGCTTCCGCTGATGCTGCCGTCTGCCAGGATGGTGTCCAACACGGTCGGGTAGTTCCCTGTGAAGTCAGTCATCTCGACGATGTCGACGATGTAGGGATCCTCCGGAGAGCCGTCGCCGGAGAAGTCTACGGTGAACTCCTTTCCGTTGCCGATCCACTCGTAGGCATCGTCCCCAGCCCAGAAGTAGTCTTCGTCCTCGGACTGCTCGTCGCGCTTGCCCCAGTCGAAGGCGCCTTCGCCCAGAGCGCACTTCACGGACCAGGTGACCTCGGTCGTCGGTGCGTCTGCAGTGCGGCTGACGGTCATGCCGGCGGGGTCGTAGTCGGGAAGGACCGCGGAGAGGTTGCAGGTACCCGGCGCCCAGATTCCTTCAGGGTCGACCTGCTTGGAGCTGAGGTACTTGGCCACGGATGGGCAGTCGGAGTCAGGCGTGCTGGTCAGGTAGAACATCGCGCCGTCGTTCGTGTGGAAACCGAAGGCGCGGTAGATCACTACATCCGCCTCGGCGTCGGCCGTGGCAACGCTTCCAAGGATCTGCGGCTCGTCCGCGATCTCGCCGTCCTTGTCACAGGCCAGCAGGGTCACCAGGGTCATCCAGATCATCGTTCTCTCCTCGCGGGACCGCAGGCTAACCCTAGAGGGGCTCGTTTTCGTTGTCCGCTTTGCGAAAACTCGTGTCTGGAGCCCGGACTAGAGGCCCTCTTCTTCGGCGCCTTCGCCGGCCTGAAATGCCAACCAAGCCTCGATGAAGGGATCCAAGTCGCCATCCAGCACCTTGTCTGTGTTGGTGTTCTCAAATCCGGTGCGGGCGTCCTTGACCATTCGGTAGGGCTGCAGCACGTAGTTGCGAATCTGGCTGCCCCACTCGATCTTCTTCTTGGTCGCGTTGACCTGATCCACTTCCGCTTGGCGGCGCTCCAGCTCGTGCTGGTAGAGCCGGGAACGGAGCATCTTCATCGCCGTGGCGCGGTTCTTGTGCTGACTGCGCTCGTTCTGGCACTGAACGACAATCCCGGTGGGGTTGTGAACGATGCGCACGGCGGAGTCCGTGGTGTTGACGTGCTGTCCGCCTGCGCCGCTTGCTCGGTAGGTGTCGATTCGGAGATCCGAGGGGTTGATGTCCACCTCGATGTCGTCGTCGATGTTTGGGTACGCGCCCACGCTGGCAAAGGCCGTGTGGCGGCGTGCCGCTGCGTCGAAGGGTGAGATGCGCACCAAGCGGTGCACCCCGATCTCCGCCTTCAAGTAGCCATAGGCGTACGCGCCATCGACCTCGATGGTGCAGCTCTTGATGCCTGCCTCGTCGTGGGCCTGCTCCTCGACAATCTTCACCTTGAAGCCACGGCTCTCGGCCCAGCGCAGGTACATGCGCTTGAGCATCTCGGCCCAATCCGATGCATCTGTGCCACCCGCTCCGGAGTTGATCTCCAAGATGGCGGAGTTCTCGTCTCCCTCGTTGGAGAGCAGGCGCTGAAGCTCCAGACGGCGGGTGCCCTTCTCGGCGCTCAGCAAAGCCTCGTGGGCCATGTCCACCAGTTCTTGTGCCTCCTCACCACCGCACTCCTTGGAGAGCTCCAGAGAGGTGTCGACCTCTTCCAGTGCATCCGCCAGGGCTTGCCAGTCCTTGACCACGCGCTCCAATGCTCCCTTCTCACGAAGCATCTTCTGTGCCCGCTTCTGGTCGCTCCAGAACTCTGGGTTGCTGGATTGGTTGGCGTAGTCCGCTATCTCTCGCAGCTTTCCAGCGACGTCAAAGATGCCTCCGCAGCTGGGACACCTTGTCGGTTGCCACGTTCATGCGGGTGCGGATCTCGTCGGGGCCCATGGCGCTCTCCTAAGTGCCGCTGTCCGTAACCCGCTCGATGAGTCCGCTCCCCTGCCAGGAGAGCTTGGCCATCAGGCGGCCCTCAGCTTCGGCCATCTCAAGGAGATCCTCCGGGCCGGTCTCGTGGTCGTAGCCCAGCAGATGGAGCAGCCCGTGCACCAAGAGAATGCGCATCTCGTCGCGCAGATCGTGGCCTCGCTCTTGGGCCTGCCGCACTGCGGTGTCCACCGAGAGGACCAAGTCGCCGAGTATGACGGGATCATCCTGCGGAAAGCTCAGAACATCCGTCGCCACCGGCTTGTCCCGCCACTGACCGTTGAGGGGGGCGATGAAGGCATCGCTGCACAGCACCAAGCTCAGCTCGCAGTCCAGGAGCTTGGCCGCTGTCATTAGGGATTCTGCATCCGCCTGCACCAAGGCCAGTGGGATGGGGCAGAGGGCCAGATCCTCTACACGCGAGAGCACACAGCTCACCGCTCTCCGCCCAATCCGGGCAGGTACTCGGGGCTCTCGTAGTCGACCACCGCGACGACCTCTTCTGGGAGCGCGCTCTCATGGCTGCGGTCTCGGTCCTCAGCAGGCAAATCCAGGTCGCCGGTGTTGAGCTCGAGGGTGATGACCGGCTCGGCCCCATTGGAGGGCGCGTCCGGCAGCTTGACCCCTGGGGTGACGACGGCGTCGGGGTACTCAATGCGGTGGTGATGGATGGCCAGAACGGTCTTCTGGAAGACCTCGGCCATGATGCGCAGCTCTTTGACCGTCAGGGGGCAGTCATCGAACTGCCCTTCGGCCATCACCGAGTTGATGATGCGCTGAATCATCGAGGCCACCCGCTCAGGGGTAGGCTCCTTGATGGAACGGCAGGCCGCCTCGATCTTGTCGGCGAGCATGATGACGCCGGCCTCACGCGTGCTGGGCTTGGGGCCTGGGTATTGGAAGTCTCCGGGATCGACGCCGGGGTTCTCCGCCTGCGCTTGGCGAAGGAAGTAGTGCACGGTGCCGGTGCCGTGGTGCATGTAGATGTTGTCTACGATGACCTTGGGCAGCTTGTGCTTCTTGGCGATCAGGCCGCCGTCGCGCACATGGTCGATGATGACCCGGGCGGACTGGTGGGCGGTCAGGCGCTCGTGGCGGTTGACCCCATCGCGTTGGTTCTCGATGAAGTACTGTGGCCGAACCGCCTTCCCGATGTCGTGGAAGTAGCTGGCCACACGGGCTTGCAGGGCGTTGGCGCCGATGGCCTCTGCGGCAGCTTCCGCGAGGGTCCCGACCATGACGCTGTGGTGGTAGGAGCCTGGCGCTCGGAGCATCAAGTTGCGCAGCAGGGGGTGATCAAGGTTGGCCAACTCCAGCAGCTTCAAGTCGGTGTCGAAGCCCATCAGCTCGAAGAGTGGGACCAGGCCCAGGACCAGGAAGCCGCTCAGGATTCCACCCACGACCGCGGCCCCGACAGCCCAAACCGGGGAGATCTGCTGAAGACTCCCCTCCCCGACGTTGCTCTGGATCAGGTGAATGACCAGGACCAAGGCGGCGTTGACCATTCCGGTGATCAAACCCGCACGCAGGATGGCTTTGCGCTCTCGGTTCATCCCCACGGCGCCGGCTGCGGTCACCGAGCTGATCACGAAGAAGGCCGCGTAGAGAACCGACTGCTCCATGAGCAGGCCCGCGAGCACGGAGGCGACCACGGCGAAGACCAGGGCGGTCTCGGAGTTGATCAAGATGCGGACCAAGAGCGCCGCGCCCGCAACGGGGACGGCGAACCAGAGCACCTGAGGGGGGACCTCCCCAGCCGAGGCCAGGGTGTCCGAGAGGGAGATCATCAAGCGAGCCAGCACCAAGATGAAGGCGAGAAGCAGTCCGGCTGCTTCCGTCTCTCGGTGAGAGAGGCTGAACTTCTTGATGTAGGTGCCAGCAAACCAGTAGACGCTGGCCAGCAGCAAGAGACAGAAGACCGCCAAGGAGCCTGTGACCAGCAGCGGGCTGGTCCCTGCGTGGGTGCTCTGCATCACTTGGAGCTGCTGGAGCTGGTGGGCCGTGACGATGTCGCCCTGTCGAACGAGGGCGGTGCCGCGCTCCACGCTGACGACCACCTCAGGGACTGCGCTGGCTGCCGCAGACTTACGGCGCTGGGTCAGGTCAGGGGCGCTGCTCAGGTTGCCGTGAATGGCCGCTTCAGCGACGGCCTTGGCGGCGCGCAGCTCTACAGGGTCGGCATCGCCGAAGTGCTGCAGGGCATAGATGTGCAGGCCCTGTGCGGCGTCTTCGGCTGTGAGCACTTTCTCGAAGCTGTCCAGGCGCGCCTCGTCCTGGGCTGGCTTGCGAATGACGCTGACAGGTGGCGTGGCTGGAAGCACGCTGCGGGAGCCGATGATCAGCCCGCTCATGGCGTCCGCGACGAGCTCGTTGATCAAGGCCTCGGACTGCTTGGGGAAGCCCTGGGCCGCGATGGGAGCGACCTCGCTGGGTTCCAGTTCCAGGCCCACTTGCTTGATGAAAGCGACGGCCAGGGCGTCCAAACTCTCAGGTGAGAGGTCCTCTTGGCCGCTGGCAGTGGCGGCTGCGACGGTCGAGGCGTGGCGTTGTCGGGCGGCATCAAAGGCTGTGGAGATGCGCGCTTGAAGCTGCGAGGAGGCCGCGGTGTCGTGCTCGAAGACCGGTGGGATGGCCTGTGAGGCCGCCTCTTGCCTGGACGTCGTGGTGTCTTGATCGACGTAGCGGAAGGGGAACGGGGCCTGAATGTCCCGGGTAGCAACCTCCCCCGCTTTCCAGTCCACTTCCGGCACGCGCAGGAAGTCCGTGAGCAGGAGCGCACAAGCGACCGACACCAGGACCAGAACCGCAACGCGCCGAAGGCCGGCGAGTCGGCCGGTCCAGGGTGTGATCGTCGCTGTCTCGGGCGGGGTGCGTGCTATCGATCCTCTCTTCGTTGGGGCCGAGCACGATCATAGGCGCGAATGATGTCGCTGACCAGCCTGTGCCGGACCACATCGGTCGCCGAGAAGGTCACCTGGTCAATCCCGCGCACCCCTTTCAGGATGCGAGAGGCTTGCTCCAGACCGCTCTTCTCGCGGGGCGGCAGGTCGATCTGCGAGAGGTCACCTGTGATGACCGCTTTGGACCCCACGCCAAGACGCGTGAGCAGCATCTTCATCTGCATCGCCGTGGTGTTCTGCGCTTCATCCAAGATCACGAAAGACTTGGAGAGGGTGCGGCCTCGCATGAAGGCCAAGGGGGCCACCTCGATGGTGCCCTTCTCCATCAGGCGCACGGTCTTGTCTTGCCCGACCAGCTCGGCGAGGGCGTCGTAGAGGGGGCGCAGGTAGGGGTTGACCTTCTCCACCAGATCGCCTGGCAGGAAACCAAGCTTCTCTCCAGCCTCGACTGCGGGGCGGCAGAGGATGATCTTGCTGACCTCGTTCCGGGACAATGCGGCTACCGCCATGGTCACGGCCAAGTAGGTCTTGCCCGTGCCTGCCGGCCCCAAGCCGAAGACAATGTCGTTCTGCCGAATGGACTGAACGTAGTGCTTCTGAGTGAGGGAGCGCGGGAAGATGGGGGTGCGATTGCGCGCGACGAAGATCACGTCGCTGAACACTTCGTCCAGGCGCACCTCTGGATCGGTGCGGGTCAGGCGTGTGGCGTGCTCCACCAATGAGTTGGTGATGTTGGTGCCCTTCATCGCCAGCTCGTAGAGCTGCGTGATCAGGTCCGCGGCCAGATCGGTGCTCTTGTCGTTGCCTGCGACGGTCACCCGGGTGCCGCGCTGGTGCACCTGTACGCCGAGCTCTCTGCCGATCAGTTTCCAGTGGGCGCCCACCTCGCCGCTCACCTCGCGCAGGGCGTTGGCGTTGTCAAAGTTGAGCTGATGTTCTTCGCTGGGCCGTGACACGACAGGTCTCCAAGTTTCGGTCGCCCACTGTATGCACGCTGCTTGCGTCCTCCAAGCCCTCCCCTTGGGTTAGGATCCGCGCACATATAGGAGCAGCTCATGATTGTGGGTGTCCCCAGGGAAATCAAGCCTCAAGAACACCGTGTCGGGCTGTTGCCTGCAGGGGCCTTGGCCCTGACTCGGTCCGGCCACACTGTGCTCGTGGAGTCTGGCGCCGGCGACGGCTCCGGACTGCCCAACGAGGAGTACATTCGCGTCGGTGCTCAGATCGTCGAATCGGCTGAGGAAGTCTACGGACGTTCCGACATGATCTGGAAGGTCAAGGAGCCCATCGCGCCGGAGTTTCCTCTCCTTCGTGCGGGGCAAATCCTCTACACCTATCTACACTTGGCCCCCGATCCAGTGCAGACGGAGGCCCTCCTGAAGGCCGGCGTCGTGGGCATCGCCTACGAGACAGTCGAGCTGCCCGACGGCTCCCTCCCCCTTCTCACCCCCATGTCTGAAGTCGCTGGGCGGCTGAGCGTTCAAGCGGGCGCCCACTGCCTGACACGTCATGCCGGCGGCAGTGGTGTGCTTCTGGGTGGTGTTCCCGGTGTCGAGCCCGGCCAGGTGACCGTGGTCGGCGGTGGAATCGTTGGCTTGAACGCCGTGAAAATGGCGATCGGCCTGGGCGCTGATGTGACCATCTTGGACGTCTCCCTGCCCCGCCTGCGTTGGTTCGACAATCAGTTCCATGGTCGGGTCAAGACCCTGTACTCGAACCCCTACAACATGGAGCGCATGCTGGCCAAGTCCGACTTGGTGATCGGTGCGGTGCTTCTGCCTGGCGCCAAGGCGCCCAAGCTCATCAGCCGGGAGATGCTCGGTTTGATGAAGCCGGGAAGCGCCATCGTCGATGTGGCCGTGGATCAAGGTGGCTGTGTGGAGACCACAAAGCCAACGACCCACGCCGACCCCACCTACTTGGTCGACGGAATCGTCCACTACGCCGTGGCCAACATGCCCGGCGCGGTCGCACGGACCAGCACCTTCGCCTTGAACAACGCGACCATTCCTTATGGCCTTCGCATCGCCAACCTTGGTTGGGAGGCGGCGGTCAAGGGCAACCCGAGCCTGGCCAAGGGCCTGAACGTGGCCAACGGCAAGGTGACCTACAAGGCTGTGGCAGACGCCACGGGACATCCCTTCGAGCCCCTCTCGGTCTAAACCGTGTTCAAGCCTGATGCGCAATCAGGCGAAAACGCTGTCTCTAAGGCCTCTTCCGATCTGATTCGGGAGGGGCCTTACTTGTTGTCGAGGCGCTGCTGGACCGTCTTCTTGGCCGTACGCCGCACAACCGAGGGGACGTTCTTGTTTCGCGCCAACGAGGCCAAGTCGGCGCGCTGCAGGTGGGCCACCAGCCCGACTGCCACGCTCACAGGACACTTGGGGTTGTTCACCAGGCCAATCTTGACCTTGTAGCTGCGCAGGAATTCCTTGTTCATGGCGACTTCTCGCAGCACGTCTCCATGTACGTTCTTGTTGGCCGCCACGGCGCCGGCCTCGGACTCGGAGAGGCGTCCCGACTTGACCACAGCAACAGCCACCTGCTTGTTCTTGTCGCGCAGCAGGAGCTTTCTTGCCTCGGCGTTGCCCAGAAAGGCCAGCTTGATCTTTGCACCTGTGGTCATCGTAGAGATTTGCTGGGCGATGCTCAGCTTCTCTTCGGGCGCCAGGTCCTCGTCGGTGACCATCGAGGAGGAGAACTGGTCTGCATCGTCTTGGAAGGAGAAGGTGAACGTGGCGTCTACGGACCCCTCTTCTCCCGCCGGCTGCTCCGCGACGAGGATCTCCAATCGGCTGGCGATGTGGGGATTGGTGAAGGGGCTGGGCAGGTCCATCAAGGCCGCCATGACCTCGGCTTCGATGCTCATCTCCGTGAGCTCCGAGACCTTCACCTTCTTGAGCTTCGGCGCCGTTGGTGTGGGCGAGCTTCCCTGCGTCTTAGCCTGAGGCTGAACCTGCGCTTCGCTTGGCTCCTCTGGCAGCGAGTTCTGCATGCGCAGGAAGCTGTGCACCCGCTCGAGCTGCGCTTGCGTGATCTCAGGATTGTCTCGCAGGGAGAGGTAGACCTGGGGTGTCATCAGCAGCCGAGATTGGTTTCGGCAGATGACGTTGACCAGGTCTCCGCGGGCGGCGTTGGCGATCAGGCAGGCTGTGCGGTCGTTGGTGTTGGGCAGGGAGAAGACCCGCTCCATGAAGTCCTGGTCGGAAGTTCGGAACTCCGTCAGGTACTCCAGAACCTTGGGATGGGTGCGCGGGGAGATGGCCCGCAGCGTGACCTCGGAGTCCAGCTCCTGGAGGGTCTTGGCGGCGGCCTTGCGGATGCCCTTCTCTTTGTGGCCCATCAGCACATAGACGGCCGAGACCTGAACGTCCGGAGGCAGCGGCAGCATGCCCTTTGCGATGGCCAGACGTGCCCGAGCAGGAGCCTCGGGAGAGAGCTTGTCCCGGTGTTCTGTTGGGATGCCCAGGCGGTCGAAGGGGATGTTCACTTGTTGCGCTCGTAGAGCAGGCGCAGGCCCTGCAGGGTCAGGTTGGGCTCGATGTGCTCAATCTCCTCGCAGGCTCGGCCCACCAGGTTGGATAGGCCGCCGGTGGCAACGCAGGTGGCCTTGCCACCCAGCTCTTCCCTACAGCCCCGTACCAAGCGCTCCACCAGGCCGACATAGCCCCAGAACACGCCAGACTGCATGCAGGCGGTGGTGTTGGTGCCGATGAAGCGCTGGGGCTTCCGGATGCTGATGTGTGGCAGCTTGGAGGTACGCTGAAACAGGGCCTCGGTGGAGATCTGCAAGCCCGGCGCAATGGCACCACCGACGTAGTCGCCGTCGGCGTTGACGCAGTCGAAGGTGGTCGCAGTGCCAAAGTCCACGACGACCAGCGGAGCTCCCCAGCGCTCGACGGCGGCCACCGAGTTGACGATCCGGTCGCTGCCGACCTCTCGCGGGTTGTCGGTGCGAACGCGCATCCCCGTCTTGATTCCGCGCCCGACAATCAGGGGTTCACAGCCCAGGTAGCGCCGGCTCGCCTTCTCCAGTGCGTAGAGCACCTCAGGGACCACACAGCTGACGATCACGCCGGTGACTTGGTCCTGGTGGTGGCCCTTGAGCGCCAAGAGCTGGGTGAGCTGAAGGCCCACCTCGTCGGTGGTAGAGAAGGCGCTTGAGACGCGCCAAGTGGTGTGAACCAGCTCGCCTTCTAGCAGGGCCAGTACGGTGTTGGTGTTCCCAACGTCAATGACAAGAAGCATGGCGGGATTCTACACCCGGCTTTGGGCTGCCACGATTGAGGGCTGAGTCCGCGGGGCCGCAAGAGGCGTGATCAAGCGCCTTGGGCGAGGCGGTCCACGCTCAGAACACCCTTGATCTTCATCAAGTTGCGGATGAGCTTGCGCAGCTCGTTGACGTTCTCCACGCCGATCTCCAAGTCGCACTCGGCCCGCTCATCCCCAACAGCGCGCATGCTCAAGGCGGAGATGTTGACCCCTGACTCGGTGCAGGTCTTGGTGATCTTGGCGGCCATGCCCGGGTTGTCTCTGCAGATGACCTTGATCCCGCCGGTGTGCTGGCCCTTGAACTGCCCGTCCCACTCCACGGGAATGCGCCGTTCGGGCTCCAAGGCAAGGAGCTGGGCGCAGTCGCGCCGGTGCACCGAAATCCCACGGCCGCGGGTGATGAACCCGGCGACCTCGTCCCCGGGAATGGGGTTGCAGCAGCGCGCGAAGGTCACCAGTACGTCGTCTTCCCCGGAGATGAGCACAGGCGAGACGCTGCGCTCCCGAATCCGGGCGATGAGCTTGTCCAGCGCGCTGGTGTCTTCTCCGTCCTGACTGGACCAGTCCTTGTCGGGCAGCAGCTCCCGCACGATTACGCCGGGCTGGAGGTGGCCTTGGCCGAGGGCCAGGACCAAGCTGTCCACGTTCGGCAGCTTGCGCTCCTTGCACACCTTCTTGAGCATGCCGCTCTTGACCACGTCTTTGAGCCCCGAGCCATTGCGTTTGAGCTCGTTCTCGAGGACCGTCGTGCCCATGCGAATGCCAGTGGCCCGCTCCTCCTCCCGCAGGAAGCGGCGGATCTTGGAGATGGCTCTGGAGGTCTTGACGAACTCCAGCCAGTCCCGCCGTGGGTGCTGGTCTTTGCGGGTGAGCACTTCGACATGGTCCCCGCTGCGCAGGGGGTAGCGGATGGGCACCATGCGGCCCTCGACGCGTGCACCCACGCACTTGTTGCCTACATCCGTGTGGATTGAATAGGCAAAATCCAGGGCAGAAGCCCCTTTTGGGAAGCCGCGAATATCTCCCGCTGGGGTGAAGACGAAGACCTCGTCATGGTAGAGGTCGATCTTGACCGCCTCCATGAACTCGTCGGGATCTGCGACCTCGCGGGCGGTCTCGAAGACCTCACGCAGGCCGTGGATGCTGTTGACCTGCTCTTTGGAGAGGGCCAGGTGGCCCTCCTTGTATTGCCAGTGAGCGGCCACGCCGCGCTCGCTGACGTTGTGCATGTCTTGGGTGCGGATCTGCACTTCGATGCGCCGGCCTTGGGGGCCCATCAAGGTGGTGTGCAAGCTCTGGTAGCCGTTGGACTTGGGCATCGCGATGTAGTCTTTGATGCGGTCGGGCACAGGGTTGTAGAAGCTGTGCAGGTAGCCCAAGGCGGCGTAGCAGCTGGGCAGATCCGGGACCAGAACCCGGAAGGCCAGCAAGTCGTGCACCTCTTCAAAGGGCACACCGCTGCTCTCCATCTTTCGCCAGATGCTCGTCAGGTGCTTGGCTCGGCCGGAGACCGTGCACTCCAGCTGCTTCTCTTGGAGCTTGCCGGAGAGCAAGGCGCTGGTCTCGGCGATGTACTCGAGGCGCTCACCGCGCGTCTCGGCCATCGCCTGCTGCAAGTCGGTGAAGGCTTGGGGGTGCAGGTTCCGCAGGCACTCGTCTTCCAGCTCTACCCGCCACGAGGTCAGGCCGAGTCGGTTGGCCAGGGGGCAGTAGATGTCCGAGGTCTCTTGAGCGATACGCCGCCGCTTGTCCTCGCGCATGGAGCCGAGGGTTCGCATGTTGTGCATGCGGTCCGCCAGCTTGACCAGGATGACGCGAATGTCGGCGGTCATGGCCAACATCATCTTGCGGAAGTTCTCGGCGGCGGCTTCCTGCTTGGAGCGGAACTCCAGCTTGCCGATCTTCGTCACGCCATCGACGAGCTCGCCGATGATGGGAGAGAAGGTCTCTTCGATCTCCTCCCGAGTGACCATCGTATCTTCGATCACGTCGTGCAGCAGGGCAGTCGCCACCGTGTCCACGTCCATCTGCTGCTGGACCAGGATGAAGGCCACAGCCAGCGGATGGGTGAAGTAGGCCTCGCCAGACTTTCGGCTCTGCATCTTGTGGGCGTTCGCCGCGAAGAAGTAGGCCCGCATGACCAAGTCTAGGTCTGCGTCCGGTGCGTACTCGGAGATCCGCTTGAGGAGTGTGTCTAGGTCTGCCACGATTCACCTGCGGACACGATGCCGCCCCCGAATCTTATCACCCATCGAGCCGCGTCAGCCCCTGGACCACACTCTGGCGCCGATGCACACGCTGAAGCTCAGCGACAAATACCGCCTGTAGGCAATCGTGCGCGCACGAGAGCACGTCGTTTACCACCACGTACTCAAAGTCTCCGCTGCCATTGAGCTGCTCTTGTACCTGGGCCATACGGAGGGTGATGGTGTCTTCGGCCTCCGTTCCGCGGGCGCGAAGACGCTGCTCCAGAACTTCGATGGACGTGGGGGCCAAGAAAATCCCGATGCCGTCGGGCAGTGATTTTCTCACCTGGCGCGCGCCCTGAATGTCGATGTCCAAGACGACGCTGACGCCCTGGGCCAAGGCCTGCAATACGGGGGCGCGCAGGGTGCCGTAGCGGTTGCCATAGACCTGTGCGTACTCCAGAAAGTCGCCAGCATCGACGTGCTTCTGGAACTGCGTGTGGTCCATGAAGCGGTAGTCCACCCCTTCGGTCTCCCCCACTCTGGCTGGCCGGGTGGTCGCTGAGACCGAGAAGCTCAGGTAGGGGACATGCCGAAGGGCTTCGCGCAACAAGGTGGTCTTGCCCGTGCCGCTGGCGCCGGAGACGACAAAGAGGGCGCCCTGGTCAGGGCGGGTCCAGCTACTCAAGTTCAGGCTCACGGCGGGACTCTCAGCTCAGGTGCTTGGGGCGAAGTTCACGTCGCTACTCGACGTTTGCGATCTGCTCGCGGACCCGCTCAAGGGTGCTCTTCATCTCAACGACCAGGCCGGAGACGGCGTGCTCGGAGGCTTTGGAGCCGATGGTGTTGATCTCTCGGTTCATCTCTTGGGCCAAGAAGTCCAGGCGTCGACCAATGGGCTCCCGGCGCTCCATGGCCAAGCGAAACTGCTTGTTGTGGCTGGCCAAGCGGGTCAGCTCTTCGGTGACGTCCGCCTTGTCCGCCAGGAGAGCGGCTTCCTGAGCCAGGCGCTCCGGATCTACCCGGTCCGAGACCAAGCGACTGATGCGGTCCATCAACTTGATGCGCAGGCGGGCGTTGAGCCCCTCGGACTCCATCTCCACCTTCTGTCGGTGGTCACCCAGGTCGACGACCAGCTCGGTCAGAGCGTCGTACAGGGCGGCGCCCTCTCGGGTGCGCATCTCGGCCAGATGGGATGCGGCAGCGGCGACAGCGGTCTCTACGACAGCCCACTCCCCGCCCACGTCGACCTCTTGCTCCACGGTGCTCATCACGCCGGGCATCTCGGCCAAGCGGCCAAGGGTGACGTCGTTGCTGACGCCGGGGAGCGCTTCGCCTAGCTTGAGGAGGCTGCTGTAGTAGCTGCGTGCAAGCTGGGTATCGACGACGATGCCCACGCCGCCGGCCTGGTTGACCCGGCGAACGAAGATGTCCAGGCGCCCGCGGGAGAACATCGGCTTGAGCATGTTCTTGATGCGGGACTCAAAGGCCATGTATTCGCGCGGGACGCGCAGCTGCAGGTCCAAGAAGCGGTTGTTCACCGACTTCATTTCTACGACCACGCTCACGCCGCTACCAGCCGCCTCGCCGCGACCAAAGCCCGTCATGGACTGCATGCCCTTCTTTGGGGTGTTGCGCTTGAGGCCCATCAGAGCGCCGGCTCAGCGGGGCAGTCGTCCACGCCATCGCAGTCCCATGCGCAGTTGTTCCAGTCCGAGAAGCTGCCGTTGCACTGGTTCCCGTTCTCTAGGACGACCAAGCCGCTGCCTTGGCCGGTGACGGTGCGCTCGGCGTTCCAGCCGCCGATGACGGCGTCCGTTCCGCTGGCGTAGTAGGTCATCTCCTCGACGCTGCCGCCGGAGAACTCCCTTCGCCCCTCATAGACGTAGTCGTAGCCGCCGTTCCCGCTGACCGAGCCGCTGGCTTGGACCGCGAGCGCTCCCCCGACCTTGCGCTCCTGCGCCCGATCGTAGCTCAAGCTGCCGCTGGCGTAGTTCCAGGCCTCGCTCTGCCGCCCGTCGCTGTGAAACTCACCGATCCCGTATTCCAGGGTGTTGTCCGGCAGCAGGTTGGTGCCTTCCCAGGTGATCTTGTCATCGGAGACGATGGTGTAGTTGAGCACCTTCTGCGGGTCCCGCGGAATCACGCCGTTGGCTTGCTCGATGCGGAAGCGGATGGTGCCCTCGCATCCGGTGCGTTGGTCGCGCCGGATGTAGGACTGCGTGCGATCAAGGGCGTCGGTGCGCACGTACTTGCCGCGCACATCGATGTTGCCGTTCCTGAAGATGGTCCCGTAGGACTCGTAGCCATCGTCGGTGGCCAAGTTCTTCAGGTAGTAGCCAGAAGCGTAGTTTGTACGCCAGCTAAAGTTGCCGTTGGCTTGGTTGTAGCTGCCGACGATGAGCTGCTTGTAGGCCAGCTCGGGCTCAAAGCGAAACGCCAAGTTGTTTGGACTTCCGCTCTCGCCCTCACCGCGGTCAGCGGCGTAGGCCACGTCCATGTCCCACCAGTCCAGGACCTGATACTCGCAGGACTGTTCGGGGTTGAGGTAGTTGCCGCCAGGCCCACAGGCCAAAAGGGACAGGAAGAGGGCCATCACGTCTCCGCGCTCGGGGCCTTTTCATACAGCCCCATCCCCGCCCCCGCAAGGTCAGCCCTCAGGGGGAGCCTCTGCCCGGCGTCCAGATCGACTCGACGGCGTCGACTTGCTGGGCCAGGGTGAAGTCCTGGTGGATTCTGGAGCGGCCGGCCTGGCCTCGACGGTGGAGGGCTTGTGGCGACTGGAGAGCGCGGGCGATCTGTGCCGCCAGTGCCTTGGGGTCCCCGGGGGCGACGGTCCATCCCACCGCGTCATCCACCAGGTCCTCCAGACCCGGCAAGGTCGTGGTGAGCACCGGCATTCCGCTGGCCATCGCCTCCATCAGAGCGACGGGGAGCCCATCACGGTCCCCATCTGGCGCGCGCTGGCAGGGGAGCACCATCAGGCTGCAGTCCTGCATCTGCTCCACGATCTCTGGCTGGGAGCGGGGCCCCAAGTACTGCACTCTGCCCCCAAGATCTGGGCCCGCCTCTACGCCGATGACCTTGAGGTGAAGGCTCTCAGGAAGGAGGGAGAGGGCGCGTATGAGCGTGGACAAGCCCTTCTTGGGCACGTCCCGGCCGACGAAGAGCAAGGGGCCACTGGCATTCAGGCGCGCCCGAGGCCAGGCTGCCGCATCGACGCCGCAGGCTTGGACCTGGGCCTCTACGCCAAGCTCCCCCAAGAGCTCGACCTGGTGTCGGCTCACGGTGCGCACCGCCTTGGCCCCAAGGAGCACCTCCCTGAGCGACGCCCTGGGCTTGTACAAGTCGGCGGCGTGCACCATCACGCTGTATTCGGCGCCCACGGCCAGCTTGGCAGCGTGTGCCCACTCGGCGCTCTCTCCTGCGAAGTGGCAGTGAATCCCCTCCCCCTCCTGGAGCGTGCTCGCAGCCCAGAGGGCCTTGGCGACTTGTTTGCCGGCTTGGTGTTGGGCGAGCCAGCTCCGTGCCTGACGGCCCCCACGTGTGCTCAGAATGCGGGCGGCGGCCGCCAGCACTTGGCCGTAGTCCGGGGGGTACTGAAGGCTCCAGGTGGGGAGCTGAGCGCCGGCCTCTCGGGCGCCAATCGCTAGGGCCCGAATGTCGTGGCCGCGGTCGATGAGCCCTTGAGCTTCCCGGTACACAAAGGTCTCGCTGAGCGTGGGGCAATAGCGCAGCCAGTAGGCCAACTTCACAGGGCGACGGCGGCCTCGAGCACCGGGAGCAGCTCGAGGGCCCGGGTGCGCCAGGATCTCAGGCTGCGCTTCTTGGCTCTGCTTGGCGGCCCCAGGCTGTTGTGGATGGCCTGGGCCAGCGCCTTGGGATCACCGGGCGGGTACCACTGGGCCTGCTGGGGCGCGATGACTTCGTGTAGGGAGCCAACATCGGCCGCGATGAGCGGCAGTCCGACGGCGCGGTAGTCCCACAACTTCAGAGGGTTACAGAGCTTCTCGCCGAAGAGGTCCGAGTCCAGCGGCAAGAGCGCGGCGTGCCAGCGCTGCAGGATGTCGGGCACCTTGTGGTAGGCCACGGGACCGGCCCAGCGCACGTTCTGAGGCAAGGGACCGAGGGCCTTGAGCTCCTCTTGGGTGCCCCCAATGAGCTCGATCTCGACCCCTGGGCCCAGGTACTTGGCGGCCTCCAGCACCGTGGAGAGGCCCTTGTAGGTCTTCAAGGAGCCGGCGTAGCCCACGACGTGGTGCGCTCCCGGCCGATGCTGTCGGACCCGTCTGGGGTTCGTCGCGTTGTAGACCACCTTGCGGTTGGCGACCATCAAGCCCGGGTGTCCGGCCTCCAGGCCCTCCAGGGTGCCCGCAGTGTTGGTCACCACCCCTTCGGCGACCTTGAGCAGTCGCGCTTCTACTCTGGCAAAGGCGGCGGCGTTGTCTCCGCGCTCTCTGGCCAGGGCCGAGTCGACCTCGTGCGCTTCCAGGACCAGCGGCGGGCCAAAGGGGATGCTCATCACCTCGTCGGCGTAGCCCTTGGAGCGCGCCAAGATCACGCTTCGCTCCGGCTGGTAGACGACACTCTGGTAGAGCCAACGCAGCACCTGCCACCGAAACCAGAGCCCGGAGAGGGTCTTGTGTTCCGCTTTGGGCAGCTTCAGGTCCAGGTTTGGCGTATCGCTGAGTTGGTAGAAGTTCAGGACCTCCCGCCGCTGGTGGCCCCGACCGGTCTCAGGGACGTCCGCGATCAGGGTCACGCGGCAGCCCAGCTCAGCCAGAGCGTGCGCTGTGCCCAGCACCTGGATGGACTGTGCCCGGGCCGAGGGCAGCTTGGGTCGGTAGAGAACCAAGACCCGCAGAGGCACTTTTCCGAGAATGAGGGACTGTGGGGTGCTCATGTCAGCGCCTCCAGCAGTGCGCGTGCACAGAGTATCGGGCTGTGGTGCGCGCGTACCCACTGCTGTGCTCTGTCACCCGCTCCAGAGTCATTCAAGAACGCCCGGATTCGGCTGAGATCCAGCTTCTCCATGTCGTGGAGAATCAGGCCCGCCTGTGCGGCTTCCGGCAAGCCGCCCGTGGCGCTGGCGATCACTGGACAGCCTCTGGCTTGGGCTTCCAGAAGGACCAGTCCCAGGCCCTCTGCTCCCTGTCCATCGGGGGCCGCCCTGGACAGCAGCACTGTGGCAGCAGCGCGATTCATGGCCTGGCCAACCCGCTCCCGGGAAACCCGCCCTTCAAAGGCCACCCTTGGCCCTGCGGCCTCCAGGGCGGAACGCTCAGGACCATCTCCCAGCACCCGCAGCGGACGGCCAAGGGCTCGGGAGAGACCAATGGCCCGGTCCACTCCCTTCAGTGCGGTCAAGCGTGCCACGACAAGCAGCTCCTCACCGCTCTCCTTCCGCATTGGGGCTTGGGCCAAGGGCATTGGAAGCACACGCGCGTCAACCCCCAGGGATGCCGCCAAGTGCCGGAGGTAGTGCGAGACCGCGAAGACTTGGTCCACCTTGTTGCAGGTGGCCAAAAAGCGTGCATCGTCCGGGCCCAGGGCGCTCAGGTCGGAGCCGTGTATGGCGAGAGCCTGGGGCACCTGAACGCGCTCGGCGCTGTGCTCGGCCAGGCGCCACGTACTGTAGAGAACTGCGTCGCCGACCTGGATGTGTCTTGGAAGCTGCAGGCGAACCCAGCGACCTTGATGGCGGCCCCAGCTGCGCCCCCACATGCGCTTGACGGAGAAGGGCATGGTGCTGTCCCAGGCCTGGCTCTCGCGAGCGTTTGGCGCGTGCAAGCAGACCGCTTGGCCTTGTGCCTGCAGGGCCAAGGCGGTGTCCTCGACCCAGCTGGCGATCCCGCCCGTACGCTGTGGGGGCGCATCCAGGGTGACCAAGTGGATCATCGGCGGGCCTGGATTTCAGCCAAGACCTGTTGCACGCTCAGATCCTGCATGCAGGCAAAGTCCCCAAAGACGCAGCGCTCGCCGCCGTGCTTTGAGCATGGACTGCAGGGCAGACCCAGGTGCAGAGGCGCATCGGGGTGTGACCAGAATCCATCTTCTGGATGGGTTGGCCCAAAGAGGGCTAGGGTTGGAACCCCGCACGCTGCGGCGAGGTGCATCAGCCCGGTGTCTCCCCCGATGGCCAAATCGCAGCGCTGAAGTGCCTGGAGGGTCTGCTCGACACCGGCCTCGTGCACGCAACGATCTTCAGGCTGGGCCAGTGCTTGGATGCGCTGGACATCGCCCGGTCCTCCAAGCCAGATCACAGGCTCCTTGAGCGTCCTCCGCAGGGCGGCGAAGTGCGGCCAACGCTTGGTGGCGTGCGCGGCCCCAGGGATGAGCGCCAGAGCTCCCCCCTCTCGCGCAATGGGAATCCATGGCAGCGGACTTGGCGCCACACCAGCGGCACTGCCGTAGCGGGAGAGCACGCTGGGGACGGCGTTCTGGGCCTTGAGCCAGACCCTTGCCAGGCGCTGAACGCGGTGAGCCTGTACGCGCTTGGCCGGTGTCCCCGAGAGCAGGCGCCGAGACCGGGGGGAGCGTTGCAGATCCACAACTTGATCTACTTGGGGCAGGGCGTCCCCAGGAGCGAGCACGGAGACCACCCCTGGAAAGGTGCGCACCAGGGAGTGCCAGCGCGGCTGGGTCAGAAAATGGACCTCCCCCAAGACCCCGGTCACTCCAGCGGTCAGGACCACGTCCCCCATGCTCGAGAGGCGACAGAGCAGCGTGCTCATTGGGCCCCATCCAGGGCGGCCTGAACCTGCTCGACGGTGATGTCCAGGCACGGCACGCCAGTCACTGCGCACGCTTTGGCGTAGCAAGGGGCGCAGGGCGGCGGCGGGTCTCGAAGCACGGGAAGGCTGCCGATTGCGCCGGTCTTGCTGGGCACAGTGCTCCCGTGGACCACCACAGTGGGAACGCCCAAGGCTCTGGCGAAGTGAGAGTAGCCACTGTCGTTGACGACAAGCACCCGCGCTCGGCGCAGCTCTGCAGCGACCAACATCAAGGACCTCTCCTGCATGCGAGGCCAGGTTGGCTGCGCGGGCCAGTGCTCGCCGGGGCCGAGGTAGACCACCGGATCTGGGTACTCCCTGCCAAGGGCCTCAAAGCCGCCCCACATCACGGGCACGCCGCTGGGGCTCAAGGGCGCCAGAGCCAGGTGTCCCTTGGGCAGCAGCCCCGCAGGCAGCGCCCAGTCCAAGCTTGGAGGGCCTTGGGCACGCACCTGCGCCAGCGCCGCGACAGCCGCATAGGTCTGGCTGCGGTGAGCACTTGGGCTGGGGTCGTGGCAGGCGGTGAGCAGCATGCGGCGCCCTTGCCCGCTGACGCCGAAACGCGAGGGGATGTGACGCAGTCGCCAGGCGGAGGAGAAGCTGGGCGGCAGGATGATCGCCATCTCGGCCTTGGGGCGTGCCTCTGGTGCCATGAAGGTAGCGTTCAGGCCCTGGTAGAGCTCCGGGGCCCACCGTGGACCCAAGATGGTCAAGTCCCCAAGCTTGGCCAAGGCCTTTGCCACAGGGAGGGCCATTACGCCGTCCCCCAGGTGGTTCGGCGCGCGCAGCACGAGTCGCTGTTTCACCTAATCGACCAGATCCCCGAGGTGAGGCCCCGAGGCCCCAATGGCCTCTGCAGGAGGCAGTCTCAGTGCAGTGAGCTGCTCGGCGCTCAAACGCAGGTTCAAGGCCCACCAGAGCAGCGCGCCTCCGGCCAAGCTCAACAGAGACGTACAGATGGCGACAACACAGCCCAACACGAAGCCATGCACCAAGAACAGGCCAGCGCAGAGGAGCGCGAAGAAGCTGAGTAGGGCCAAGCCAGCGAAGGCCCAGCTACGCAGCCGAAGCCCCCACACCCATGAGTCCAGCTCGTGGAGGCGGTGGTTTCGCCCTGCTGCCGCAAGGGGGCCCTGGGCGGCGAGGAGTCTGCCTTGGCGTAGGGCGATGATGCCCTTGAGGAGCTCCGCTTGGGGTAGCCTCTGTCTCGGCGGGCATAAGTCCAGCGAGAGGCGAGCCTGGCTCAGCTCCCCTCCTCTGACTTGTGCCAAAGCAAGCTGATAGCGAAGAGACGGATCTTTGGGGAAGGCGTTCAGGCCGATTCTGGCCGCACTCTCGGCGCTGTGGTGCTCGCCGAGCATGTCGGCGATGGTGCAGCAGGCCACGGCGATGCGTCTTGCGAAGGGGCGCTGGAGTTGTGCCTCCTCAAAGCTAGCCAGGGCGGAGCTCAAGTCCTCTTCTGCAAGGGCGCGCAAGCCTTCGGCCCAAGGCCCGGCTCGGCTGACCTCATCGAGGAGCTCCGGGATGTCCTCGCCCAGGGAGACCTCTGCATGTGCACCCTGGCATGTGAGCACCAGGCCGCAGTCTCCGCTGTGATGAAAGGCCACCAGTGCCTCAACCTGCTGTCCACGCGCGACGCGCAGCACCCTGAGCGTCTCAAAGAAGGCCTCTCGGCCCGAGCAGGCACCGTAGTGCTCGAAGGGGTAGAGGCTGAGCAGATAGGCCACGCCCGTCTCTGGTTGCTCCAGGTACCAAGCCTGCCCCCATTGCTGATCTTCCAGAGGTTGAAGGCTGAGGACGCTGGCCTGGGCGCCGAAACAACGCCGAAGGAAGGCGGTCACCTCCCCTGCCAGGTCCCCCAGTCCCTGCGCGTGCGCTCCCAGGTCGCTGAAGCCATGGCGACGCAAGTAGCTCGCACGCAGCTGCTTGATTCGGTGTCTGCAGTGATCGACCTCGGCCTGAACCAAGTCTGAGTCGCCGTAGCGACCGGGTGCTGAGGCGATCCTTCGCTGGTACAGGCGCACGGATGACTCAAAGCTGTAGCGGCGCACGACCCCATCTCTGCCGACGATCTCAACCGGAAAGTTGACCACCTGAGAGTAGTCTTTGCGCTGATAACGCTTGAGCTTTCGAGTCTTGTCCATGCCGGACGCCGTGTCTGTGGCTAAAAGAGTAGCATCCCCCCCTGGGCTTTGGTGATTTCCTGAGATCCCATGAAATATCCGGCCTGGGGGCCCGTATTCTTTCGCGAACCCCAGCCCACAGCAGGAACCTAAACTGGCCCTACGACTGCTCGAACGCGAAAGCTACGACGAGGTTGAGCGCGTGCTCTCAGCCCGCGAGGGCGACCCCACCGCCCGCGCTTGGATCGTCGAACGCTACACTCCTGCGGTCTACCGCTTCTGCATGCGCTTCCTGCGCAATGAAGAGGACGCTCGGGATGTGACCCAAGAAACACTGATCAAGGTGATGCGAAACCTTCATCGTTTCGATGAGACCCGTCGTTTCAGCACATGGGTCTTCTCCATCGCTCGCAACACAGCGATCGATGAGCAGCGCCGACGCAAGCGCCTGGCGCCGGAGCCCAAGAAGGAGCCAGCCTGGGACGGGCCCTCTCCCATGGAAGAGAGCAGTCGCAGTCGACGTGCGGATCGCCTGCACGTCGCCCTGGCTGAGTTGCCACCCAAGTACCGTGAGGTGCTCGTGCTCTACCACTTTGAGCACTTGAAGTACCAAGAGATCGCCGACACACTGGAGATCCCGATTGGTACCGTCATGAACCGGATCTTCCGTGCACGCCGTCGACTGCGTGATGCCTACGGAGCGGACGAGTACAACCTCGCATGATGCAGCACCCGCCAGAGAGCCTGATCAAGCGCTTCGCTGAGGGAGAGCTCTCCGAGTCCCTGGCCGTCGACTTGGCCATGCACTTGGATGAGTGCTCGGCTTGCGCGACCCAAGCCGCGACGCTCGAGCCTTTGGCGCTGGCCTTTGCCAGCTCGGATGACCCTGTGTTGCCCGACGACTTGATGGTCGAGATCTTGGAGGCTGTCTCCGAGCTCCAGATTCAACCGGCCTTGCCCCCTACCCTGCCCAAGGCCATGCCCATTGGCCCCAGGGCGGAGCTCTTGGCTGGAGCCAGTCTCTTCAGCGTCGCCGCGACGCTCTTCTTCCTGCTGGGCGACCCGGGTCTCTTTGCAGCCGACCTAGCGGTTGGTGCGCATGCAGCGGCCACGGCCGCCAGCATCGGGGCCTCCTCGCTGGAGGCCATCCACAGCGCTTGGCCTGCGATGCTGGCGGCGCTGGCATTCGTGGGCTGTTTGGTGTTGGGCTCTGCGTTGCAGCCCCAGTCCTACGCCCGCCGAAGCAGGGGCTAGGGTGCTCACCGGCGTCCTGAGCCTGGTCCTTCCCCTGGCCATGGCAGAACCGGAACCCACTCAAGCGCGGGATCCCGTCTTGGAGAGGCTGGAAGTGCTCGAGGCGGAGCGCGCCCGTGACAAGGCGCTGATGCTTCAGTACGAAGCGCGTCTTCGTGAGATGGAGGCCAACGGCGGTGGAACGGTCAGCCCGCTTCCCGAGCCCATCGTGGCAGAGCCTGTGCTTGTCGGTGTTGGGGAGCAGGTCAACGAGATTGTCTCCTGGGGCCCAGTGAGCGTTCGCGGCCAAGTGCAGGGTCGAGCGGTCTCTTTCGGCGGCGATGTCCGGGTCTTTGAAGGAGGCCAAGTGCGTGGGGATGCTGTCAGCTTTGGCGGCCAAGTGCGCGTAGACCCAGGCGCCATCGTGCAGGGTGACCGCATCTCCTATGCGAGCACCACCCAGGCCCCCACTGCACCACAGGGCCCGCTCGCCAAGAGCGGGAACTGGATTCGACACATCACGCGCAAGCTGGTGCTCATTCTGAGCTTGGCCGGTGCTGGTGTGGTCATGACCGGGCTCTTCCCCTCTCAGGTGGAGCGGGTCTCGGAGACCCTTCAAGAGCGTCCCTTGAGTCACTTGGCTTGGGGGGGCCTCGCTGTGACCCTGGGCGTCTTGTTGATGGTGGCGTTGAGCGCGACCATCATCGGAATTCCCGTCGCGGCTCTGATTCCCATCGTCCTGGGTATCGCCTGGCTCTTGGGCATCGTGGCCATGTGCCAGCTGGTTGGGGACACTCTGCCCTTCAAGGGGGCCAAGAGCCGGCGCTGGGCTGGCTTCTTGTCTGGGGTTGCCTTGGTCAGCCTGATTGGGCTTCTGCCTTGGATCGGCCAGCTCATCATCGCCTGCGTGAGTTTGGCTGGCATTGGCGCTGCGTTGCGAAGCCGAATGGGCACCCAAGACATCTAGGGATGCGGCTCCGTCGAGCGCGTCCGGCCCAATGGCCGACCCTCGCTCGCTTCGGTCGTCCAGAGCAACAAGGCCCCGATGCCGAAGCATCGAGGCCCTGAGTTCAACTCGGTCTGCTTAGAAGCTCTGCAGCATCGTGTTCAAGCGCTTGGCGATCTCGGCGTGCTCGCTGATCTCGATGCCCTCGACTGCGGCCTTGACCGACTCGTCTTCCTGGGCGGAGGCGAAGGCCTGAGTGGCCAGTGCAGAATCACCGGTGGCTTGAGCGGCCACAGCCTTGACCAGACGAAGCTTCGCCTTGGTCGCGCTGTCCTCTGCCTCTACGGCAAGGCCACGCTCTGCGAGAGAGGCCGCCGAGGCAAAGTCCTCGCGACGCACGGCCAGCTCACCCAAGCGCAGCAGGGCTTGAAGCTGGCCAGGGTCGAAGGTCAACGACTTCTCGTAGTGCTGAGCGGCCTTGTCAGCCAAGTTCATGTGTACGTCGAGCACGAAGCCCTTCGTGAGGTAGGCCTCAATGACGTAGCCAGGCTTCTTGGCGTGGTAGATGATGTTGTTGTAGTGGTTGAGCAGAGTCGACCATTCTTCCCGTTGGAAAAGGACTTGTGCAGCGCCGCGGAGTGCGCGTACGTCGTTCTCCTGGATCTCCAAGGCCTTGTTGAAGCGCTTCTTGGCCTTCTCGGTTTTGCCGAGGGCGAGCTCCACTTCACCCAAGCAGGTGTAGGCCTCGCTCAAAGAAGCACTGTTGCCAGAGCCGCCGATGAGCTGCAGGATCTGGCGGTAGACGTCTTGTGCCTTGTGCCATTCCTTGATGTCCATCCAGAGAGGACCGATGGCCCGCAAGCTGGGAAGGTGCGATGGATTGAGCTCCAGAGCGCGCTCAAGCTTGCCGCGGCCTTCTCCGGTGCGCCCCAGCCGCAAGAGCGCGTTGGCGTACTGGAAGTAGAACTGCGCGACCTCGACCTTCTCGTCAAAGTCATCCAAGTCCCAGTCGTCGCTCTTCTTCTCCAGCTCCGCGAAGTAAGCGACCGCGCCGTCCAGGTCTTCGGTCCGGTAGGCATAGTCTGCGAGAAAGCGCAGTGACTCGTCGTGACCGGGCTCCAAGGCCTGTGCCTTGCCGAAGCTCTCGGCAGCCGCTGGCTTGTCCTGCATGCTGTCCCGCTGAATGCGGGCAGCCCGAACCCAAGCGCTCACGGCATCCGCGCCCTCGGACGCGGCCGCCTGACGATGCAGTGCGGTGACAACACCTTCCCACTCTCCGCGCGCACCGCGGAGTTGTTCCAGCATGCGCGCGGCGTCCAGGTCGATGTGCTCCGGAGAGCTGGCGCGCTCCAAGAGCACCAGTGCCCGGTCCTCGTTGCGAAGCTGCTGCAACCAAGCCTTGCCTGCCTTGCCCTCGAGGGCGGCCTGCTCGGAGCCTTCGAGCTGATCAGCGAGCTGCTCAGCGTGGGTGACGTAGTCGCTCCAGGCGCCGCTGGCCTCGCTCAGGTGAAGCAGACGCTCCAGGCTCTCGCGGTGTGTGGGCTCCATCTCCAAGACTTTGCGCCAGGCGTCGCCTGCGACGGCGTCCTCGCCCAGCTTGTCTTGCCAAGTGCGGGCGATCTCCGCGTATGTGGCGACCTGCTCGTCTCCTTCCTGGAGGCTGGCCTCTCGGGCCAACACGCCGACCATGGCCTGCCAGTCTTCGCTGGCCTCGGCCACGCCACGAAGCCCAGTGAGTGCCTCTTGGTCCTTGGGGTTGTGGTCCAGTGCAGCGAGGTACGCAGCGCGTGCTTCCTCATGCTTTCCATTGGCTGCTTGAGCCTCTGCAATGCGGCGCTGTACGCGGCCTGCGTCCTCTGAAGAGGTCAGGGTGCCTGCAAGCTGACCCAGGTACTGAAGGCTGAGGTCCAGCTCTCCTCGGGCACCGGCGATGCGGGCCAAGGCTTCCAAGACCTCGGGATCGTTGGGGTGCTCCTCATGGAGCTGCCGGTAGAAGTCCCAGGCCTCATCGGTCTCGGCCAACTTCTCGGCCAGGATCCAGCGTTGCTTGGAGAGCGCTGCGGACTGCTGCTCTGGGTCCTTCAGCAGAGATGCGCGGGCTGTGAGGGTCTGGAAAGTCGCCAGCCAGTCTTCGGCTTGCTCCAGAGACAGTTCCCGGCGAGAAAGGCTCACCAGATCCGCTCCGTCAGCGAGGACAGCGGCGGCGCGCTCGGCGTCACCTGCCTCTTCCAGAGACTCGGCCAGAGCCAGGTTGTCACCCTGCTCCAGGCCATCGAAGTGGACCACCAGTGCGTCCAGCTCACCCTTCTCCAAGAGGAGGCGGCGCACGCCTTCGAAGGCCTTGCCGGCCGCCGGCCGCGCGGCGAAAGCGTCTTGGTAGGCCTCGAGTGCCTGGTCCTTCTCACCCAGCCCCTCGAAGAGGTGTCCGGCGAGCACACTGTGCACCACGCGGACGGGGGTGTCTTCGCTGGCCTGTGCAACACGCCAGTGCGCCTTGGCCAGACCAGCCCGGTTGCCTGCCTTGCGCTCCAGGCGGGCTGTGCCGAAGATTGCGCCCAAGTTGTCGGGGTCCGCCTCGAGCACCTCACGGTAGCCCTCAAGGGCCTCCGCTGGGGTCTCCAGGTAGTCCTCCTGAAGGCGTGCTGCCTCGTAGGCGTTGCCGCCTGCGACGGCGGCCCGGTGGGCCTCCTCCCAGTAGTTCAGTCCCTCACACAGTCGGGAGAGCGCCAGCAAGGGGCGGCCCTCCGCGTCGCTGTGCACGATCTCGCCCACGGCTTGGATAGTGCCCATGGTATCACCGCTCTCGCGGAGCTGGTCAGCCAGAGCCAAGGTGATCCGGCTGCGCTCGCCCTCGTCCTCGGAGGCTGCTGCGGCATCGCGGTAGAGGGCCACCAGCGCACGGCTGTCGCCCTGTCGCAGGTAGATCTCCTCGAGCACCGCGAGTGCGCCGGGGTGCCGGGGCTCAGATTCGAGGACCTGACGCGCGCCCCAGGCAGGGTCTGCCTCGTTGAGGCTCTCTGCCATTGCGCTGGCGGAGAGGTACTGCCAAGCCTTCCGGTCCAGATCGGTCTCACCCTGGGCTTCAGCGACCTGAAGCTGGTAGAGCCCAGCGAGGTCTTCGCTGTGCCCCTTGAGCTCCTTGAGCAGGTAGTGCGCGCCCAAGAAGCCTGGAGAGAGCTCCAAGCAGCGCTCAACGCAAGCGATGGCGGCGCTGTGATCCTGGACCTTGTCGGCCAGGATACGGCCGGCTCGATAGAAGAAGCTGACCTGCTGACTCCCCTCTTGGGAGGCGTCACCAGCAGCCTGAAGGATTTGGGCTAGCCCGGCCCAGTCTCCGTCCAACTCGAGGATGCGTACGACGGCGTCCAAGCTGGGAGAGAAGTCTGCCTGGTGCTCAAGCGCGCGCTGGTAGAAGCCCTTTGCGCGCTCAAGGTCATCCATGCGCAGCTCGCACACGGCGCCTGCTCTGTGCAGCTGCAGGGCGATGGCGCCTGGCTCTTCGTTCAGAATGGCCCGCTGCTCGTAGACAGCAGCCAATCGCTCCCAGTCGCTCAGGCGGGTGTAGACACGCTCCAAGCCTTCCAGAGCTGGAAGGTAGGCTGGTGCGATGTCCAAGACGGCCTCGAAGTTCTCGCGAGCGCCCTGCTGGTCGTTCAGCGGTCCCTCTGCGATCTCGCCCATTCGGTAGGCCAGCGTGACCTTGAGGTTGGGGTCGTCCAAGAGCTCGGTGCGTGCAGCCCAGAAGTCGCGCAAGGCAGCAAAGTCGCCCTTCTTACGCAGAATACGGGCGACGCCTTCGGCGGCCGGCACGGCTGCAGGCTCCTTTGCGACCTCGCGGAAGAGCTCTAGGGCGCCCTCCAGGTCCTCGGTTTGGGTCTCCAGCAAGGTGGCCAGACGGAAGCGCATGCTGTCTGCAGCCTCGGGGCCGGCGCTGGCGATGGCTTGGCGCAGAGACTGGGCCAGATCCTCGAAGCGTCCCTGCTCTGCAAGCAGGGCTTCCAGTTCATGGCGGACCTCTGGGCCTGCGCCCAGAGAGAGCGCCATGCCGTAGGCCTGCTCGGCTTTGTCTCCCTCGAAGAGGCGGGAGCGATACACCCGGCCGGCGCGTGTAGCGAAGAAGGCACCGTCTGCGCCACCGACGCGCTCGGCCTCGTTCAGGTAGAGCTCAGCGAGCACTGCCCAGGCCTGGTTCCCCTCGAGGGCACGCTCCAGGGCCACAAAAGCAGGGCCGTAGGAGGGGTCGGCGCCGTGCGCTTGTGCGAATGCACTCTGCGCGGCCTCGTTGTCGGAGAGCTGCTCAGCAAAGACTCTTCCGCGCTCGTACTGCAGGCGTGCTGCCTGCACGCCGGAGCTGAGCCCAGCCATGCTGTTCAGGGTCTGAACGATTCCGGTCCAGTCCCCACCCACCAACTGCACGTCGCGGAGCAACTGCAGAGAGAAGAAGTCGTTGGGGTTGCGCTTGACCGACTCCTGTAGCAGGCGAACGGCCTGATCGTCTTGCCCCAGACGTCGCCGAGCCAACAGTGCTGCGTCTTGGAGGATCTCAGAGGCAGCGACGTCGTCCTTCTCAAGGCCCGCCAAGGCTTCCATCGCGCCACGCAGCTCTTCGAAGCGCTGGTTGCGGTTCAGCGCGCGCTCTAGCTCACGCCAAGCGGCGACCGAGCTCTCGTCCGCGGAGACAGCCGCGCGCGCCAGGCGCTCGGCGTTGTCCAGGTCACCCAAACGGGTGCGCGCGACGCGGGCGGCTTCTGCCAGCAGCGGTGTGGGCTCGGGAGACTGGGTGGCCTCGGCTTCCAACATCGCGACCAGGTCGCGCCATCGTCCGGCCTGATCTTCCGCAGGCGTGTAGGGCGCGTGGGTCTTGGTCTGCAGGGCCTCGTCTACGGAAGACTCTTGCAGGGGGGGGCCGTCTAAGGAGTCCAGGCCCGCTGGCGCAGCTTCGGTTGGGTCGTCTTCGACGTCCACAACACTGGGCGATGCGGCGACGGGCTCGTCAACCACCTCGGCCTCGGCCTGTTCGGTCACTGGCATGAGGATGCGTGGCTGCTCCCCGGTCGCTGGATCAAGGTCCAGATCTTCTGTCCCGGTCTCGGCCAGGTCTGCGTCTTCCTGAGCAGCAAGGCGCGCGGCCTCGGCGGCCAAGCGTGTCTCCTCTTCCTGACGAGAGGTCTCCGCTTCGCGCTCAGCGCGGGCGGCCGCCATGGCGGCTGCCTCCACTTTCGCGGCTTCTGCATCGGCAGTGGCTTGGGCGTCAGCTGCAGCTTGGGCCTCGGCGGCCTGTGCTTCAGCGGCCGCGCTTGCCTCAGCGGCGGCCTGTGCTTCTGCCGCAGCTTCAGCGGCGGCCTGTGCTTCGGCAGCAGCTTGAGCAGCGGCGGCTTCAGCGGCGGCTTGGGCCTCAGCTGCGGCGGCGGCCTTCGCCTCTTCTGCAGCCTGTGCCTCGGCAGCCTGTGCCTCGGCGGCAACGCGGGCCTCTTCCTCGGCCCGTGCGGCGGCCTCTTGGGCGGCCTTCTTGGCGGCGGCCTCGGGGTCCGAGACCGCTTTGGCGTCCGCCGTTTGGCTTGCCAGTTCAGCCGCCTTGGCCTGTGCGACCTTGGCTTCTGCGGCCTCTGCTTCGAGGCGCTTGGCCTCCTCCTCTTCCCAGGACAGGTCGCCTGCTTCTCCCTCAGAGAAGAAGTCGCTCTCCCAATCCTCGAAACCGTCGCTCTTCTTACTGCTCACGTGCGCTCCGGAGGGCGGCCATCCACGCTGCGCGCGGATCCCTGCCTATGTGCCAATAGAGCGCAAGTCGTACCACCCACGGCCCGCGGGTTCAACCGGGGCCGGAGTTGAGCAAGGCTTCCCTCCCCTAGTGTCGGCGGGGCACGCGCCCTGAGAGACCCGTCAAGATCTCGTAGACGATGGTCCCGGCGTGCGCCGCAAGCTCCTCAGCGGGGATTTGGTCGCCCATCAACTCGACTCGGTCACCGGGCCGAACGGCTCGGGGCAAGTCCGTGACATCGACCAGGCAGAGGTCCATGCACACCGTGCCGCGAACGGGGCAGCGGTGCCCATGGATGCTCACCTCTGCCTTGTTGCTCAGGGCCCGGGAGTAGCCGTCGGCGTAGCCAACCGGGAGGGTGGCCAAGCGCGTGGGCCGCTCGCTCACCCATCGAAGCCCGTAGGAGACGCCGTAGTTGGCGGGAATTTCCTTTACGAAGAGCACCTCGGTGCTGACCTGCATCACGGGGCGCAAGCCTTTCACCTGGGGCGCAGGCGCGTGCCCGTACAGGGCCAAGCCGGGGCGAACCATGCTAAAGGCCAAGTCCTCGTACAAGGTGGCGCCGGCACTGTTGGAGGCGTGCACCACGCTCGGCTCGATGCCGTGAGACTGCAGGATCCGCTTTGCGTCTCGAAAGCGCCTTGCTTGCTGTTGGGTGAAGGCAGGGTCCTCTTCAGCGGAAGCAAAGTGTGTGGCCAGACCCTGCACTTCCAGAGAGTCCAGCCCGGTGATGCCTTGGATGAAGGCATCCCAGTGGTCCAGAGTCACGCCGAGCCGGCCCATACCGGTGTCCACTTTCAGGTGAATCTTGACGAGTTGACCTTGGGCGCGGGCGGCTTGATTCAAAGCCCGCGCAGAGTCCATGTCGAAGACCATGGGCGTGAGCTGGTGGTCCAAGGCCTGCTCGGCCGCCTTGAGCTTCCCACCAATTCCACTCAAACAGAGGATGGGCGTCTGCACACCCGCTGCCCGGAGCAGCTTCCCCTCCTCAAGCAAGGCCACGCCGAACCAGTCCGCCCCAGCTTTCTCCAAGGTCAAACCGCACTCGACCAGACCGTGGCCGTAGGCGTTGGCCTTCACCGCGCAGAGAATCTTGGTCCCTTCCGGCTGCATTGCCCGCACGAGACCCAGGTTGTGGACCAAGCGGTCCAGGTCGATGTGTACGGTAGTGGGGCGGATCTGGGACATACACCCACCTTGTAAAGCACCGCCTCCAGACTGCCCACCTGCCCAGGAGGGGGTTAGGGTGTGTGTCAACCATGAGGAGACAAGATGCGCGTTCTGGTGACCGGCGGTGCTGGATTTGTGGGCTCTCACCTCTGTGAGCGGCTGATCAACGACGGGCACGAGGTGATCGCCTTGGACAGTCTGGTCACGGGGAAGCTCTCCAACCTCGACCACTTGATCGACAACCCGCGCATGTCCTTCGTGCAGGCTGACGCATCCAAAGAGCTTCCGGTCGACGGCAAGCTGGACCGCATCTTCCACCTGGCCAGCCCGGCCAGCCCGATCGACTATGTCGAGATCCCCTTCGTGACGCTCTACGCTGGCTCGGACGCCACACGTCTCTGCTTGGAGCGCGCGGAGAAGGATGGTGCGCGCTTCTTCTTGGCCAGCACCTCCGAGGTCTACGGCGACCCGGCCGTTCATCCCCAGGTGGAGAGCTATTGGGGCAACGTGAACCCTATCGGTCCTCGCTCGGTCTACGACGAGGCCAAGCGCTACGCCGAAGCCCTGACCATGGCCTTCCATCGCTACAAGGGCGTGAAGACCCGCATCGTGCGCATCTTCAACACCTACGGCCCCCGCATGCGCGTAGATGACGGGCGGGTGGTGCCAGCCTTCATCTCGCAGGCCCTGCGCGGCGAGCCCCTCAGCATCTTTGGCGAGGGCACGCAGACCCGCTCCTTTTGCTACGTCAGCGACTTGGTCAGCGGCTTCTTGCTCCTGATGGAGTCCGACTTGGCTGAGCCCTGCAACATCGGCAATCCCAGCGAGCGGGACATGCTGCAGCTTGCATCGCACATCAACAAGGTCACGGGGAACAGCGCCGGGCTGATCTACAAGCCCCTCCCCAAGGACGACCCTACCCGCCGCAAGCCCGACATCACCCGCGCGCAGACCGAGCTGGGTTGGGCACCGGAGGTTCAGTTTGAGGAAGGCATGGAGCGCACCATCGCCTGGTTCAAGACAGTGGTTGAGCACTGAGAACGGTCAGAGTTTCAGGCTTGTGGGCCTGAAGCTCTCTGCTCCCCGGGACTGAAGCCCGCCAGCTTCAGAACTTGAAGCCGATTCCACCCGTCAAGCGGAGCACGCTGTCGACGTGCAGGTTGGGCTCTGGCTCGTTGACCATCATCGAGGAGTTCTGGCGGAAGGCCTCGGCCCCCGAGATGAACTGGGTGTAGGGGGCCTCGAAGAAGATGACGAACTCCGGCGTCACGTCCAAGGCGACGCCAACGCCCCCGCCCACGCCGATGACCTGTAGACCCGGGCGTCCTGGCTGGTAGCTCACCTTCTCGGTGTCCTGGAGCGCGTAGGAGTCATAGAAGCGCACGTTTCCGTGCACCATGAAGTAGGGCTTGAAGACACCGGTCGCCTTGGGGAAAAAGCGCAGTCGGGGCTCAACAAAGGGGACGGCTGCCGCGGCGGGTTCTGGTTCGCTGCGCGTCTGGTCTACCAGCCCGCCATCGTCCACCTGCTCCCAGCCCGTCACCAGGTATTTGTTGGCGTAACCAAGGCCCACCAAGGCACCCAAGTCCCAACGGGGAGACAGACCCGCGTAGAGGGCCAGGGACCCCTGCCCTTGCACGCCGCCTAGGAGCACGTCCTCCTCGTAGCGGTCCAGCTCTACAAAGTCGTCGTCTTGGTCCTGCTGGAGCACCAGGCGCACGGTCACAGTTCGGTCCACGGAGCCCATGGAGACGCCACCGCCGACTTCCAGGTTCACCTTTGAGGTGCGAACCCGCTCCTGCCTCAGCCAGTCCTGTGGGTCGGGGTTGCCGGAGGAGATGAACTTCTCGTACAAGCCCTTGGAGATCCCCATCTCCTTGCGCTCTTTCTCAGACCAAGGATCGGCGTCCGTTCCCGAGGGCAGACTGGGGCCTGCGCCCTCCGGCACGAAGGGATCTGGATCGGGGTCCGTGATGGGGTCTGGGATCGGCTCCGGCTCCGGCTCCGGCTCCGGGTCCACCGCTTCCGTCCCTGTGGGGACAAATCCATTTCGGGCCACCATCAAGGCCACGGTGGTGTCCGCCAGGTCCTTGACGAAGTCTTCCTCGGAGCCCGGGCCCAAGGTCTCGTTGACGATCTTGAAGGGATCATCTCGACCCGGCTCGTAGAAGTAGATGGTGACATCCAAGCCCAGCTCGGTGCCCTCGACTTGGCCGACCAGGCTGATCTGCGCGTCGAAGACGCCCCAGAGATTTCCGGGACACGCGGTGCTGTCGGCGCAGTCCATCGCGGCGTCGCCGACTGCCGTTGAGAGCTCCGCGGCTCCAATGGGTGCGGCCCCGCGGGCGCTCAGCTCCTGAATCAGGAGCTCGTAGATCAGGAACCCTTCGCTCATGTCCGAGACCGAGGCTGCGGTGAGCTCGGGCACGATGACCTGACTTGCGGCCGGCGGCTGAGTGGTCTCTTGGGCAGCGCTGATCGAGCTGAGAAGCAGCAACATGGCGTGCATAGGGTCTCCAGGGTCGCCCGCATAACGAGTAGCGAGGCGATCGGGAAACACAATGCGTACCAAGCAGGTCTTGACGCCGCCCCCTGGACGGTTAGCAGCCATGCCGCGTGCCACCGTAGCTCAGTCGGTAGAGCAACTGATTCGTAATCAGTAGGTCAGCGGTTCAATTCCGCTCGGTGGCTCCATACAGACCCCTTCAGTTCTGCTGAAGGGGTTCTGTGTTTCTGGGACCTTGGCGGCTAGTCCAGGGTGCTGCTGTCCTCGATGGCCATGTCGCAGAAGCTGGGCTGCACCCCCAACTTGCCAGCGAGCTCGCGGATCACAAAGCGCTCTCGGTTGTCCACGCCGCCGTCGGCCTTGGCAATCAGAGTCAAATCGCGAATCAACTGCACCCGCTTGGGTTCACTCACCAAGTCGATGACGCGTTTGATGCGCTCAGGCATGACCTCGGCCAAACGCTCGGGGTTCAAGGTGCGCGGCACCCTGCCCTCTCCCAACAGGCTTGCCAAGGCAGCGATCTCCAATGCAGAGACCTCACCGTCCGCGCCTGCAACGACCGCGCCGGCAGCGAAGAGCAAACGGCGCATGGCCTCGGCTCCGGGGCTGTCTTCCTCCAAGTAGCCGGGCTCCATCAGGCCCATGGCGCCCTGAACCTTGGCCTCGGTGGACTCCATGCTCAGCTCACCCCCCATCGCTTGGCTCTCAGAGAAGGCCTTGAGGGCGCGGATGCGCACGGGGCTGAAGGGGTGGGTGGAGAGCCAATCCATCTGGAAGCCCTTGCGCTCCTTCTCGGAGTCTTCCCGGTAAAGCTCAGCGCTCTGCTCCATGTACGCAGCGACCTGTTCTGGGCCTGGGGCCTGGCGCATGCCGGAGGAGAGCTTGAAGAAGCTGCGAACGGCCCCGTCCAGGCCTGTGTCTTGGCCCTCGGAGCAGCACAGGAGGCCTGCGCGGTCCGCGGAGAGCTCGGCTTGACGCAGCCAAGCGTGACCCTGAAGGATGGTGCGGGGGGCCACTCCTTTCTGCTGGGCCAGTGCCTGCAGGGGGATCTCGTGGTGCTCGTAGATGTGATGACCCAGCTCATGGCCTAGAACGAAGGTCAGCTCTGGGGTGTCGAAGGCCTCCAGCAAGCTGGCGGTGAGGAGCACGAAGACGCGGCCATTCTCTGGACTGGTGCAGCCGGCGTTGAACTGCGGGGCGGCGTAGACGTAGACCTCCAGCTCGGTCTCTACATCGAGCCGTTCAACGCAGCGGTCAATGATCTTGTGCAGGTCTGGGGCGACCTGTGGGGTCAGACGCAGCGCCTGGGCCAAGAGAGAACGTCGGGTGTTGCCCCCCTGCCCTTGCATGGCTTCCTGCATCGCTTGGACCTGTGGGTCCTTGGCAAGCACCGATGCCATGCGGCGGTCTACTGGGTTCCGTACTTCTTGGGCTTTCATGCTCACTCCATCGGGGGCGTCAGTGTAGCCGCGGCGGGGCAGGATTTTGCGGGTGGCCCCCTTGGGGCAAGGCCGGATATCCGGGGCGAATCGGAGCCTACATGCCCACATTGTCCGACCGCACCGCCTCTCTGAGTGAGAGCGCCATCCGCAAGCTCGACGCCTTGGTTGCGGCGCGTCAAAACGTCAGCTTCTACCGAGTGAACATTGGGCAGCCCGATGTGGCCACTCCCGCGCCGATGTTGCAAGCCATTCGGGAATTTCAGGCCGAGGTCCTGCGCTATGGTCCCGCCTCAGGCCTGCCTGCTTGCAGACAAGCAGCGGCCCGCTACCACAGCGCCTGGTCGGCAGGCTTGGGTCCGGAGCATGTCGCCGTGACGACCGGTGGGAGCGAGGCGCTCATCTATGCCTTCGCCGTGGCCTGCGACCCAGGCGATGAGATCCTGGCCCCTGAGCCCTTCTACACGAACTACCAGGGCTTTGCGTGCACAGTCGGTGCCAAGGTCGTACCGGTGCCCACCTCGCTGCAGGACGGATTCGCCCTGCCCTCGGACGCGGTCTTGGAGGCCTCGCTGACGCCACGCACCCGGGCGGTGGTCTTCGCCAACCCAGGCAACCCCACCGGCGCTGTCTATCCCCGCGCGGATCTGGAGCGTCTGACCGCCTTCTGCCAAAAGCATGGCCTGTTGATCATCTCCGATGAGGTGTACCGACGCATCTATTTCCAGGACCCACCGGCCTCGATCCTGGAGATTCCAGAGGCCCGGCAGCGCAGCATCTGCATCGACTCCATGTCCAAGACCTGGTCGGCCTGTGGTCTGCGCTTGGGCTTCCTGATCTCCCACAACCTGGAGATCATGCAGGCCGTAGAGCGCTTGGGTCAGTCCCGGCTGGGCCCCCAACCCTTGGCTCAAGCGGCCGCCATCGCGGCCTTGGAGCTTGGAGACGCGCACTACGTTGAGACCCGCGCCCTGTACAAAGAGCGCATTGACACGCTCCTCGAGGCGCTCTCGGAGATTCCAGGCCTCTCCGTTCACCGCCCCGCCGGCGCCTTCTACCTGATGGTGCAGCTGCCCGTACCGGACACCGAGGCCTTCGCCCGCTTCCTCGCTCAGGACTTCGCCCATGAGGGGGAGTCCATCGTGGTCGCGCCCGGAGGTGGATTCTTCACCGACCCGGAGCGCGGCAAGGACCTCATCCGCCTGGCCGCTGTTCTGGAGCCCGCCAAACTGCGTCGGGCTGCGGAGCTGTTGAAGTTGGGTTTGGAGGCCTACCGCGCTCGCATTGAGTAGAGTCTCCCCATGTTCTGGCTCCTCTTCTCCCCCCTATGGGCATCTCATGTTCTCGAGGTCAGCGATCAGCTGCCTCTGGGGCAGAAGGGCACCTTTGCTCGTCCATTTCTGGATGAAGGCAGCTGGTACCTCGGTTTTGGCGCTGGGCAGGGCTTCTGGATCAGCCCCCTGTTGGAAGACCCCTGGGCCTTGCCACCTCGGGATGATGCCTGGCGCTTGACCCCTGAGAGCCAGCCGATGCGGGACTTTGCCTTGCGCCGCTGCGATGACGGCGAGTGGCTGCTCCTGGGAAGCGCCGACACGGACGAGGCAGACGACTCGGCCTACGCCTTCACCTTCTCATCGGACTGGACCCCCACGGGACAGTCCACCGTGGCCGAAGGCGTTGGCGAGCGCTCCCACAACGACATGACCACCGTGTGTGCGGGCCCCCTGCGGGGAAGCTTCTTTCCCTCGGACGAGGGGTTGCCCCGGAACTGGTTTGTACACCTGGACGCGCAGGGTGCCCCGACCTCGGAGACCGAGGTGGCTGAAGAGCCGCGTATGACGGGCGCTGGTGCCGCCTGGGATGAGGAGCGGCAGCAGCTGGTGGCCTTGGGCTTTGCGCGAGAGGAAGCCCTACAAGTGGTGGTCTACGATGCCGACTTGGCGCCCGTTGATGGCCACGAGATCGTGATCTCCGATGCGCCGGAGCGGGCCTACTGGCCTCAGGGCGTTCTCTTGATCGAAGACACCTGGGTGGTCGCCTACATGCTCAGAGATGAGGCGACCTGGGCCGAGGGCGATGAGGGTGACCTGTCCCTGGCCTTCTTCGACCGCGACTGGCAGCTCAAGGAACGCGTGCGTCTGACCAACAACCCGCTGGACGGGGGCGGACAGCGGCCCTGGATGGCCTTGGACGGAGATGAACTCCTGGTCGCCTACGACCGGCAACAGGAGCTCACGCTGATCCCTGTGACCCTGGACCTGAGCCAGTTCTCCCAGGTCCAAGACACCGGACCTGGAGAGACGGACACGGGAGACACCGGGCTTGGGCCTGGAGAGCCGTGCGGCTGCCACACAAGCACCAACCTGGCCTCGTCTGCGGGACTCTGGCTACTCGGGCTGGGGCTGCTCTTGCTCAGGCGCCGGCAGGACTGACTCGGTGGAAGGCTCCCCTTCCATGTCCCCGACTGCATCTCGGGCCAGCTCTTGCAGCTTGCGCAGCTCGCCTTCCAGGTCCTTGAGCGCCAGGCCGTATCCGGCCCAGTCTCCGGCCTGCTGCATCTCGAGGGCCTTGAGGTAGGAGGCGTTGGCGTCGTCCGCCAGGCTGGCCCAGGTTCCGAGAACCACGGGGATAGCGACACCGTCAGCGTCCATCGTGGGGGGCGGGGCCGAGGCACCGAAGACCACGGCCAGGCTCTCCTCCAGGGTACGCTCCATGGCGATGCGGTTCTCGTAGGTGACCAGCACACGCTTGAGCTCCGGCAGCTTGGAGCTGGCCGCTTCCAGGTACAGCGGCATCACGTAGACCAGCGAGTCCTCGATCGGAATGACCAGCAGGTCGCCTCGGGTGACGGTCGAGCCGCTCTGGTTCCAGAGGGTCATCTCCTTGGAGATCTCCGGGTCCTGGTTGATGCGGGCCTCGATCTGCTCTGGGCCGAAGATGAGCTTCTGCTTGGGGAACTGGTACAGGATCATCTCCCCGTGGTCCTCGCCATCGGAGCGGGCGGCCAGCCAAGCAATCATGTTCTGCTTGTCCTTGGGCACGAAGGGCACCAGGAGCACGAACTCGGCGGCGTCCTCGCCGGGAAGCTTCATGATCAAGTAGTTGGGCTTGTTCTTGACGGAGTCCCGCTCGGGCAGGGCCCAGAGGTCCTCGGCGTTGTAGAACACGCCCACGTTGTTCATGTGGTAGCGGGCGTAGACCTGGGCCTGGCGCTCGAAGAAGTCCACGGGGTAGCGCAGGTGCTCCAGCAGACCCGCGGGCAGCTCCTCCATCGGGGAGAAGACCTCTGGGAAGATAGAGGCGTAGACCTGGATGATGGGGTCATCGGGGTCGGCGATGTAGTAGTGCAAGCTCCCGTCGTAGGCGTCGATGACCACCTTGACCGCGTTCCGCACGTAGTTCGTGCCGTTGCGCATGTTGGGTTCGCTGTAGGGGTAGTTTCGCGTGGTGGTGTAGGCGTCCACGACCCAGACCAAGCGCCCATCCAACACCACCATGTAGGGGTCTTGGTCCAGGGACAAGAAGGGGGTGACGGTGTCCACCCGCTCGCGCACTTGGCGGCGGAAGTGAACCTTGCTCTCGTCGGTCAGGTAGTTGGAGAGCAGGATGTCCAGGCTGGAGAAGTGCAGCGCGAAGACCGCCTTTCGCCCGAAGCTTCCAGCCGGCACGCCGCCGGTACCCGAGTAGCGGTTGTACTGGTTCTCGTCCCCATCTGGGTAGTCGAACTCATCGGTGGTGGTGTTGGTGAACACGTAGGAGCTGGTCAGCTCGCCGTAGTAGATCTCCGGCCGGGTCACGATCAAGTCCGTGTTGGAGACCGGGGGGATGTCCTGGATGAAGAGCTCTGGCAGACCGCGGTCGGTCACAGCGTTCACCGGGCTCATGGCCAGGCCGTGACCGTGGGTGTACTGGAAGTGCTCGTTGACCCAGCTCTTGTTCTCCACCGCGCTGTAGTTCAGCTCACGGGAGCTGAGCATGACCTGGCGAAGGGCCCCGTTGATCACGTAGCGGTCCACGTCGACGTCAACGAAGTCGTAGTAGGGCCGGATCTCCTGGATCTGGGCGTAGGTGTCCAGCAAGGGCCGGTCATCCCAGACCCGGATGTTGTCGATGGTCAGGGGGTTGGCGTCGATCTCAGCGATCTTCAGGTTGGTGTTCGCTTCGAAGGCGCGCACCTCGATGCGGTCCAGAGCGTAGGCCTCGCGGGTGGCCTTGATGTTGTCGGCGATGAAGGGCGCCTCGACATCCAGCTCATTGGGAGAGACGTAGTAGTTCTGCAGGACACCGGGCCAGACACCCTCCAGCAGCACCCAGCAGAGGCCATAGAGACCGGCGGCACCCAGTGGGATGCGCCAGTTCCGACGGCGGGTGGAGACCACCAAGCCCACTGCGGTCAAGACGCTGACGCCGGCCATGATCCACCGGGCCGGCAGAGAGCCGTTCAGATCGGCGTAGCCCATGCCCCAGACCACGCCGTGGCGCTCAAAGAGCAGCTCGTAGGTGTCCAGGTACCAGCCAAAGCCCAAGACCAAGAAGAACACGGCGCCCAGGGAGAGCAAGTGCATGCGGGCGCGGTCGCTCAGGCCGTTGCGCTGCCCGACGAAGACGTCGCGCATGAAGTAGAAGGCCATCAGTGGCAGGATCGTGATGGCGACCAAGGCTGCCAGCAAGTCCTGAGAGTCCGCCAGGAGCGGCAGCTTGAAGACGTAGAAGCCGATGTCCCGGTTGAAGACCGGGTCGGTCACCCCAAAGGGCTTGGCGTGTAGCCAGCTGAGCACCTGCAGCCAGAGGCTTGCGAAGGTGGTGCCGAAGAGCAGGCCTGGCAGGGCGAGCCAGGCACCAACGGCGACCCGGAAGACCCCTTGCAGCTGCTTGCCCGTGAGCCCGCGGTCCAGGACCAGGCGTGCTGCCCGCCGGAAGTCGATCGGTGCCTCGCGCGTAGCGACGGCGAGGTTCACGCCGATGAAGACGGAGCTGAGGGCGGCGCCCATGAACCACAGGCCCAGCTTTGCGCTGAGGATGGTCGTAAAGACACCCTTAAAGCCCAGGGCGTCGAACCAAAAGTAGTCCACCAAGGCGCTGACGATGTTTCCCTGGACGAGCCAGATGACAACGAGGACGCCAAGAGCGATCTGAAAGATGCGAGTACGGCTGTTCATATGGGCTGCTTAGCCCCTTGTAGGCGTGCGTGTTGCGATGCGTGGCTCGAGGGGCGCCTTCGGGCGGTCATCAACCCCCTTTATGCACGCTTTGACCACAGGGGATAGGCCAATGCCCTTGTTGGAGGGTCCATGACGGCCTTGTTCTTGCTGCTGTCCTGCACATCAGAGCCCATCCCTGAGCCAGCGCCCGCAGAGCCCGTCAAGGCGGAGTTCTCGGGCCACTGGAAGCGGCTGGACAACCTGAATTTTGGCCACGCCGGCATGGTCATCGGAGCCGTCGCTGACCAAGTCCTGATCTTCGGTGGCTACTCCCCCACTGCTGAGCGCCTGGATCTGCTCTCGGGAAAGGTCTTGCCCCAAGACCCCGCCCCTTTCGCGTTGCAGAACGCCACCGCAGTCTCCCTGACCGAGGGGGTCCTGATCCAGGGCGGCACTCTGCCCGATGAGAGCCTCAGCACCCAGGGATTGCTCTGGACGCCGGCGGGCTTCAAGGCGGTCGCCGGTCTGACGGAGCCTAGGAGCCATGCCTCCGCAGCGGAGATGCAGGGCGCCGCTCTGGTCTGCGGTGGACAGGGCAAAGCGGGTCCTCTGGCCACATGCGAGGTCAGCACGTCCTCATCCAGCCTCCCCGCACCCAAGCTGCCTGCCACGCGCGTAGGAGCCCACATGTTGACCCTTGGCGGCAAAGCCTTGCTCGTCGGTGGCCAGGGCCCAGACAACGACGAGATCTGGGTTCTGGAGGGCCAGGAGTGGAAGGTCTGGGCCACCTTGGAGACCGCGCGCTGGGAGCACGCAGTGGTCGTGGATGGGGCCCGGATCCTCGTCTTGGGCGGTCGGGACGAAGAAGGCGCTCTGAGCAGCGTAGAGATCTGCGATGCCCAAGGCTGCGAGGCTGGCCCCTCCTTGAACGAAGCCCGCTCGGGATTGAGCGCCGGCTGGGTTGGAGGCGGCGCCATGGCGGATCAGCCAGGCGGTGCGCGGCGTCTGGTGGTCTTCGGTGGCCTGGACGTCCCTGACAGCCCCGACGCTCTGTCCTCGCGCACGGTCGAGCTGCTCTTGCCCGACCTCTCCCAGTGGGAGATGGCCGAGCGCAGCGGCCAAGCACGCCGAGGCGCAACGGTCCATGCCCCTGGAGATGGCACCTTGGTGGTGATCGGTGGTGAAAACCGCGGCAAGCTGGCCACCGCGGTCAGCCGCTATTCGCCCTTGAACAAGCCGCCAAGGGTCGTTGAGGAGGAGCCAGAGGTGGAGCCGGGCCTCGAGTTGGCTCCTGAAGAGCCGACCCCAGTGCCCGAAGGTCCCGACCAAGGCAAGCCTGAGCAAGAGGGCCCCAATGCGCCTTGATGACTTTGAGAGCGTCTTTCGCAGCGCGCTCAAGCCCAGCTTTGTGCGGGAGCGCGTTCTCTTGGAGCAGGTGGTCCACATCAGTGACGGGGGTCCCAAGGAGCGAGACGCCGAAGCCCAGCGGGTGCGGCAGTTTCTCTCGGCCCTGGATGATGGGGACCATGGCGCGATGCTCAGCCTGGGACGCAGTGACTGGAGCAGCGCCCAGGACTTGATCGACAAGATCAAGGCCTTGAGTCCGCAGCTCATCGTCTGCCAGCGCCACCTGGGTGACCCCGACAGCGACCTGGCGTACACCTTGGGCTCTGTGGTGGACATTCTGACCCAAGCCACCTCCGTCCCAGTGTTGCTCCTGCCCACGCCAACGAGCCCATTGAGCACCTCAGAGCGCACCATGGTGGTCACCGACCACTTGACCCAAGACGCTCACCTGGTCAGTTGGGGCGTACACATGACCCCGGACCACGGGGTGCTGTTCTTGGCCCACATCGAGGATGAAGAGCGCTTTGAACACTTCGCCCATGCTCTGCGCAGAGTGCCCGGCGTGGACACAGACTCCACCCTGGCGCGCCTCAAGGACAAGCTGCTGACCCTTCCCACGGACTACGTACACGCCGTGCAGAAGACCCTGCAGGAGGAGAGCGTCCAGGAGACGGTTGTGCCGGTGGTGCACTTCGGCGACCCAGTAAAGCTCTACCCCAAGCTCGTTGAGGACCATCAGGTTGGTCTGTTGATCTGCAACACCAAGGACCCGGGTCAGAGCGCCATGGCCGGCTTCGCCCACGCCTTGGCGGTCTCGATGCGCACCCTCCCCTTGCTGCTGGTCTGAGTCATGCACGCCGTCCCCCTCAGCACCACGCTCATCTTCGCCGGGCTGCTCGGCCTGATGGTTCTGGCTCTGGCGCTCGAAGAGCGCATCCACGCCAAGAAGTCCGTGATCACCGGCGTTGCGGCCATCGTGGCCCTGGGTTTGGGCGCGGCCATGCACGTGCTGCCCTTTGGGGCCGTGGCCCTGCCCAACGGCCACCACGTAGAGATGCCGGTCTACATCCCCAGTGTCGACTGGGGAGTCATCGCCATCATCTTGGGCAGCTCGCTCTTCATCGATGTGGTCAGCCGCTCCGGCATCTTCTCGTGGACGGCCATCCGCCTCACGCGCACCTCTGGGGGCGACCCGCTGCGGCTGCTCATCTTCTACGCGCTGCTCACCGTGGTCTTCTCCGCGCTTCTGAACAACGTGACCGCGATGATCATCGTGGGCAGCCTGACCTCGGTCTCGCTCAAGAAGCTCAACAGGCGCGACCTGCTCCTTGGCTTCTTGCTCACGGAGGGCTTGCTGACGAACATCGGTGGCCTCCTGACCCTGATCTCCAGCGTCCCGAACATCATCTTGGGGAACGCCGCGGGCATCCCCTTCGTGAAGTTCTTCCTGATCGCGGGACCTTACGCTGCCGTGGCCACGGTCCTGACGGTCGCCATGGCGAGCTGGCGCTTCGGCATTCGTCGCATCGAAGGGGTACCTGAGCAGCGGCAGGCGCGCGCACTTGTAGAGGGCTTTGACGCCAGCGACGGCATCGAGTCCAAGGGCTTCTTCGCCCTGAGCTGGGGCTTGCTCATCGCCTTCATCGTGGGCATCGCCACCACCTCGGTCATTCCAGGTGTCTCGGAGCTCGGCATGGGCTTTGTGGCCATGTCCTTCGCTGTGATTGCCGCCCTTCGCTACAAGAACCAGATCGACGAGCGCTTCGCGGCCTTGGACTGGGACCTGCTCTTCTTCTTCATCTTCCTCTTCGTCGTCATCGGCGTGATGGAGCATGCCGGCGTTCTCGACCTCTTGGGCCAAGGCATCGGCGCGCTCTTGGGACTGGGGGACATGGCCGGGGCTGCCGGTCTGTTGGTGAGCTCCGCTCTGGCAAGCTCCGTGACCGACAACGTGCCGCTGGCCGCGGTGATGGCCAAGATCTTGGAAGGCCTCGAGGTCCCTGGAGACTCCCATCTCTGGTGGGCGACCATCTTCGGGACCAACCTGGGCGGCAACTTCACGCCCATTGGCAGCGCGAGCACGGTGGTCGCTGTGGCCATCATCGCCAAACAGGGCTTGGACCTGAGCTTCATCGCGTTTGTGAAGAAGGCTCTGCCCTTCGCAATCGCCCATGTGATTCTGGCCTTGTTCTACGTGCTCCTCTTTCTGACCTGAACCTCAAACAAGGCCACCATGCGCATCCCCGAACAGAGCGCCGAGCAAGTCGCCGCCCGCCTCCAGGCCGGAGAAGAACTGACCATCTTGGACTGCCGCGAGTCCTTCGAGCTGCGCCTGGCCAGCATCGAGCAGCCGGTGCTGCACGTCCCCCTGGGCATGCTGGAAGACCACGCCGAGGAGCTCCCAAAGGACAAGCCTGTGGTGGTCATGTGCCATCACGGGGTGCGCTCCATGCACGGCGCGAGCATTCTGATTCAGGCGGGCCTGACCCAGGTCTGCAGCATGAGCGGCGGCATTGACCGCTGGTCGATCAAGGTGGACCCCAAGGTGCCCCGCTACTGAGCAGCCGAGCCACCAGAGGCATTGAGCCAGTTCTTGAGCTGGCTGGCTTCGATTGTGAGGCTCTCCCCTGGCCCACTTGGGTTGAGCACGACGGAGTTTCCAACGTTCCGGCCCAGGGCCTCAAAGAGTGTCCCGCCGCTGAACTTGAGCAGCCGCAGCTTGGATTGGTCCAAGCCATGCGCTTCAATGAAGTGGTAGGGCGCATCGGGCACAACAAAGAGCGCGACCCCGTGCTTGCGCGGCTCCTTTGAGCGCAGCCAGCGGGTCTGCTCCCCCTTCCCTTCCGCCAAGACCCAAAAGGCTGGGTGTTCCACAATTTGGCGCACGACCCAGGGCTCGTTTCCTTTGTGGCGAAGCAAGCGTTCAATCCAGGCCCCCCTTCCCCACTCCTCCAGGTGGGCCAGCTGGCCCTTCTTGAAGTGAATGGCCCCCGGCGAGGCCGGATCGATGGCTACCCCCGTTCGGGCACGCAAGTGCAGGGCGAAGGGCTCAAAACCGGACATGGGTTGGGTCTTGATGCGCTCAGGGCTCTGGGCTTGAGCCAAGGCAAGGTCTTCTTTAGAAGAGAAGAGTGTCACCCACGTGTTCTGGGGTGAGCGCAGATGAAAGGGGCCAAAACGACCGATGTAGACCAGCCACTGGGGATGACTCACCAGGCGCCGGTACAGGGCACGCTGTTCTTGGGCGCTCAGGGGGATCTCAGACATCGGCTCTCGTGCTCGCTTGCTCGGATGCGTTCAGCCAGTGCCCGAACTGGAGCGCCTGGATGTAGGTGGCAGGACCGGGTCCTGCTGCGTTGAGCACCACAGCTCTGGGCTGTCCCTCGGGCCCCAAGGACCTGAAGAGCTTTCTGCCGGAGAACTTGAGCACGCGGACCTGCTCTTGTCTCTCACTAGAATGCAGAGCCAAGTAGCGGTGCAGCGCATCTTCAAGGGTAAAAAGGGCCATGCCAGTGCGGCCGTAAGCGTCTTCGCCGCCCATGTAGCGGGTCGCGCTTCCTTGGCCTGTTACCGGGACCAGGTAGGGCGAGAAGTCCAGCAAGGGCTGCCACACCCAGGCCTCGGAGATTTGAGCTCGAAGCAAGCGCTCCACCCAGGCTCCCCTTCCCCACTCCTGCAAGTGGGCCAGCTGGTGCTCCTTGAAGTGGATGGCACCAGGCGAGGCCGGATCGATACACAAGCCAGCCCGAGCACCCAAGTGCAGGGCAAAGGGCTCAAAGCCGCTCATCGCAGCCGTCCGAATCCGCTCATCACTCTCGGCTTGGGCAAGCGCCAGGTCCTCCTTGGAGGAGAAGAGCGTGACCCACCCGTTCTGGGGAGAGCGAAGATGGAAAGGTCCAAAACGCCCGACGTAGCTCAGCCACTGTGGGTGGCTGACCAAGCGTCGATAGAGTGCCCGCTGCTCTCCGAGGGAGAGCGGGACTTCACTCACTGTCTTTGGACTCTTCCAGGCGCTGGTTCAACATGATCTTGAGCACTTCCCAGGCCTCGGTCTTTGCATTGGCGTCGAAGCGCCAGTTGGAGAACAAGACCTCGCCCTCGCCGTCACTAAAGCCAACGGTCATCGGGCCCTTGTGGGAGCTGACCGTCGTGCCCATGCGCATCTGCTGCTCACCGCGCAGGTAGATGGTGGTCTCGTCGCTCACGCCGCTGATCAAGGGGTAGGTGCTCAAGTCGTAGCGAACGTCGACGATGTCTGTTCCGACTTTGCCTGCCAAGTCGGAGTCCGCGACCTGGCCCACGTAGGTGCCAGGTTCGCCGCGCTGGGCTTCGTCCGGCCGCAGGTCGTCTCCGTAGAACTCAACCTTGTCCGGCCAAGCGCCCTCGATCACATCGTAGGACCAGTCGGTCGCGATGATGAGTCCGCCCTGCTGCACGTAGGTTCGCAGGGACGAGAGCACGGTGTCCACCTGGATCTGCTGACCGCTGTTGTCCGAGTCGAAGAACACGTCCTCTTCGACGTGACCGCCGGAGAAGAGGATGGCATCGTAGACACCCAGGTTCTCTGGATTGGAGAGGAAAGCGGCGAGCTGTGCGCTGTTCTGACCGTCCACCGGCTCGTAGCCGGGGTAGCCCAAGCCCTCGAGCACCCGGCCCAGGTCGTCGTAGTTTCCGCTGACCACGGCCAGACGTCCGGTCCCGCCGCTGCAAGCAGGCTCGTCCATGGCCACGCCGCCGGTTGGGGGAACATAGACCTCGAGCTGCTCGAGGATCTCATTCCCGAACTGCACGTAGACCATGTACATCTGGTCGGGGGGCAAGTCCGTCAGGTTCCAGTTTCCGTCCACGTCCGAGACCGCCCTGCGGGTGTCGTAGAGCTCGCCCTCCCGAAAGAGGTGGGTGTAGACCGTGGCGCCCTCGAGCCAATTGCTGGTTGCCGGATCGCACACTCGGCCCAGAATGCCGTCGATGTCGCCGTTGCCGTTGTCGTTGATGACCGAGAGGTTGTTGTCGGACTCACAAGCCAGCATCGCAAGAAGAACAATCATTGGGGCCTCCCAGGGACAACCACGTAAATATCCAAGGTGTCGAGCAGCACCGTTCCGTCTCCCAGAACGTTGAGGGTGAGTTTGTAGATCTCATCCTCCTCGCCGGCCGGGATGGCGCCCAAGAAGTCCAGGGTGAACTGAATGATTTGGCCGTTCGGAGCGCCGGAGAGGCTGTAGCTGCTGGGGCTGACGCCCGTCACAAAGCCATAGGGGTCATCGACCTGCAGCTCCACCGTGCTGAACTGCACGGACTCGACCAGGTCCGTGATGGCGCTGACAATGGTGCTGCGCAGGGTGCTGGACGAGCCGCTCCACTGGAAGACCAGCAGGTCGTCCGCAGCGCCGTCGCCGTCCGTGTCCGCCATCGAACCCGTCTTGGTGGCCAAGTCCCGCATCTGCGGAAGTGGGGTCCCGGAGTTGGCTCCAATGCCAATCAGGTAGCCGCCCAGCGCGTTGGTCGCGGTGACCACGTCTGCACCGGTGGCGTCGCCAGGACAGCCGCCTGGGGCACCGTAGCCAGCGCTGGGGTCCCGCATGTAGTTGTCCGTGGCGTAGACCACGATGGGCAAGGCGTAGGGCCGGAAGCCGTAGCCACCCTCGCTGCCGCCGCCGGCGCTGGAGCTGTTGTAGAACTCTCCGCCGCCGCCATTGAAGGGGTCGCTGCTGCTGGCGAGGAAGGGTTTGACGTCGTCCGCGGAGCTGTAGCTTCCGTTGCAGTCTTGGTCGTAGCCCTCGCCGGTGAGGCTCTGGTAGAGCCCCTCCATGCCGGACTCGGGGCCATCGTTTCCGTAGTGCAGCGGGATGCTGGAGAGGCTGCTCTGGACGCGGCTGATGTCCGAGGTGATCTGCTGACGCAGCTCGAAGGGCTTGTCGGAGCCTGAGCCGTAGCCGCCGTAGTTGTAGTCATCGAAGGTGGCCACGCCGTACTGGGCGTCGGGCAGAATGCCACTGAGCTGGGAGACGATGGAGGAGAACTCCGAGGTCATTCCGTTGATGGTCCCGCTCATGGAGCCGGTGGTGTCGATGAGGAAGGCCACATCGCCCATCTGAACGTTCAGGGTGAAGTCGAAGCGCTCCTCGAGGTTGGCCCGCTCATCGACCGTGACGTAGATGCCTTCGATCTGCGAGCTGGCGTCCTTGGGGTTGGTGCCAGCGGAGACTTCCGCGCCATCGGAGAAGCCGTCCCCGTCCGTGTCGTTGGCGTAGGGGGAGGTCCCATACACGTCCCGCTCATCTGCATCGGTCAGCCCGTCGCCGTCCGAGTCAATGTCCGCGAAGTCGTAGATGCCATCCCCATCCGTGTCCACAGGCTCGTTCTCAGGGCCCTTGCTGCGTCCTTCGGCTTGGTCAGGGAAGCCATCGCCGTCGCTGTCCAGGTCCAGGTAGTCCGGGGTTCCGTCGCCATCGCTGTCGGCGGGCTCAGAGTCCCAAGCGCTGGTGCCAGCCTCCCACTTGTCCCCGATTCCATCGCCATCACTGTCGATGTCCTGGTAGTCCGCGGTGCCGTCGCCATCGCTGTCCACACGGGCACAGTCCAGGCCGATCTCGATGGAGTCCAGGATGCCGTCTCCGTCATCGTCCAGATCTGCGACGGCCAGGATGCCGTCTCCGTCCAGGTCGGTGCCACCTTCTTCGGCATCTGGAATGCAGTTCTCATCCGAGTCCAGGTCGCGGAAGTCCTCGATTCCATCGCCGTCGCTGTCGAAGGGCAGCGTGAGCAAGTCTGCGTCGCCAGCCTCGTCCGCATCGGAGATGCCGTCGTTGTCGGAGTCCAGATCGAGGTGGTCCGGCTCGCCGTCTTGATCGGTGTCCGCCTCGCTCCCTTGGGTCTCCCCATCTTCGGAGTCGGCGTCCACCCAGATGCCTTCGTGGATGTCGATGATGGTGTCGCCATCACTGTCGACAAGCGTGATCTCAGCGCCATCGCTGCTGTTGCCAAGGCCGCCGCCGGTGCACGCCAGCGCGAGGAGGAGTGAAGGCAAAATCATTCAGGTTCCCTGCTTGAGTCTTAGGGTAGCCGTTGACGCTGTGTTTGCAAGTCCTGTGACACGAAGTTCCTGCGACGGCGCATTTTCTTGTTGTCAGTAATTACTGTTAGCTTTACAGTAACGGCATGACTCTCCACGACTACCGAGACCAGACATTCGATCTTGCCGCGCTCTGCAGCGCCGCAGCCGAACTGCTCAAAGGGGCGCCACGGCCGGCTGACAAGCGGGTGAACCCCTTTCCAGACGCGCGCTTGGTTCGCTACTACCAGAGCGCCAACCTGGTGGACCGACCCTCCCAGTACCAAGGGCGAAAAGCGGTCTACGGCTACCGGCACCTCCTTCAAGCTTGCGCTGTGAAATTGCTCCAAGGTGCTGGCCGAAGCTTGGATGAGATCCAGCGGGGCTTGGCGGGTCGAAGCAACCTCGAGCTGGAAGCCGTCCTGGCGCCGGCTTTGGGGCTGAGCGCCAACCTGGCCTCGCTTGAGCCAGCTCCTTCTCCCTCCCCACGACCCTGGCAGAGCGTCGAGCTCGTGCCTGGGGTCCTGCTCAGCATCGATCCCACCCAACACCCCAACACGGAGCAGCTCATAGCCCGCCTCCATGCCGCCCTTTCCCCCTCCAAGGAGTCCGAATGACCCAGCTCGTCCCCACCTTCCCAGCTCCCACTCCCTCTTCCCACTTGGGTGGTCTTCTCGCCCTCCTGGACGGCGGTCCCAAGGCCTTGCCCCTGCGCAAGGTTCAGGTGCGCGCCGAGCTGATGGGGCCCATCGCCCAGTGCCGCATTGAGCAGGTCTACCAGAACGACTTGGACCAGATTCTCGAGCTGGAGCACATCCTGCCGCTGCCACCGGATGCGGCGGTGCACGCCTTCTCCCTGAAGGCCGGGGACCTGGAGATTCATGGGCTGTGCAAGGAGCGCGTTGAGGCGCAGGCGGACTACGAGCAGGCCAAGAGCAGCGGTCATCGCACGGCCATCATCGAGCAGGAGCGGGAAGACGTACACCGCATTCGGGTGGCCAACATTCCGCCCGGGTCGGAGGTGCGGGTCGTGCTCGAGCTGACCTGGCCCTTGGTCTGGGAGGGCGGTGTGCAGCGCTTCTCCTTCCCCACCGCCATCGCTGAGCGCTACCTGCCTGGCACGGCGACCGGCCACAGCGGCGGCGGCATTCTGCCAGACACGGACCGGGTCCCCGATGCCTCCAAGTTGCAGCCTCCAGTGCTCTTGGGAGGTGGGGCGGCGCTGGATCTGCAGGTCCGGATCAAGGGCGTGCCCAGCCTCTTGGAGGTGGCCCAGCACAGCGTGTCCATGAAGCTGGACGATGGCGTGACCCTCAAGCCCAGCGGCGCTGCTCTGGACCGAGACTTTGTCTTGCGCTTCTCACTGGCGGCGGCCCAGAAGCCTGAGCTCCAAGCGTGGACAGACGGGAGCTTCACCTTGGTCCAGATCGCCCCACCCAGCGAGAGCTTCCCGGAGCCTTTGCCTCGAGACGCCAGCTTCATCGTAGATATCTCTGGGTCCATGCGAGGCCAGAAGATGCACGCCGCCAAGCTGGCGCTGCGCACGGCCCTCCGTGGTTTGGACGTCCAAGACCGCTTCAGAATCCTGGCCTTTGACGACCGCCTTGAGCCATACGCCCAAGGCGCCTTTCTGCCCATCACTGAGCAGGCCCTGGCACAGGCCGAGGCCTGGATCGAAGGTCTACAGGCCCGCGGTGGCACCGAGATGCTGCCCGCTCTCAAGATGGGCTTGGCGCCCCCTGCGGAGCCCGGACGCCTGCACACCGTCCTGTTCGTCACGGACGGCCAGGCCTGGAACACACAGGAGCTGAGCGCGGCGGTGCACCATCGGCGCGGGCAGGCTCGGCTCTTCACTTTGGGCATTGACACGGCCGTGAACGAAGCGCTCCTGCAGCAGCTCGCCCGGTTGGGCGGCGGAACCTGCACCTTGTGCGCCCCGCGCGAGGACATCGAGGCCAAGGTCGCCGACCTGGAGGCGCGCTTTGGTGCCCCTTTGCTCTCCGAGCTCAGAGCGGCGGGCAGCCTTGGAGCCAGCGAGCTCTTCGGTGACCAGCCCGCCATGCTGTGGATCGACGGTGCGCCAGAGACGCTGGACGTTCAGGGCGTCAGCCCCAGCGGCCCACTGAAGCTGAGCGCCAAGCCCATGCAGGTCGCTGATTTGGGACCTGCATTTGCCAAGGCTCAGATCCGGCGCCTGGAGGACCGTCTGGTCGCCTACCCCCATGAGGAGGAGGCGCTCAAGCCCGCCATCCTCAAGCTGAGCTTGGCCCACGGCGTGCTCTGCAGCCAGAGCGCCTTTGTGCTGGTTGACCCCAGCCTCCAAGTCGTCGGCCCCAAGACACACATCCAGCAGCCCGCCATGCCCGAACTGGAAGAGGCCTTTGCCGGCGGAGGGGCCTTGCCGATGTCGGCGCCCATGGCCATGCCCCGTGGTGTGGCCAAAGGACGTCCAGGCCCGAGCGCCCCTCCCAAAGCCAAGAAGGCACAGCCAAAGCGTGTCGGACTGCGTCGCCAGCGCTCAAGGGCTCTGCCTCCTGGTTTGGGCGCTCCTCCTCCGATGGCGCCGGCCCCCGTCTCTGCCTCCATGGTGGACTCGGAGGCCGCAGAGTTGGCCTCGCCAGAGCGCATTGGTCTGACCCCGCTCGTCGCCTTGGTTCAGTCTCAGCACGTGGATGGGAGCTGGGGCAGCATCGAGTCCACCCTCGCCGCCTTCTTGGCCTTGTTGCTCTTGGGCCACACCCGAAGGAGCGGCACCCGGCGTCGCGCGGTGGTCAAAGCAGCGAAGTGGCTCTCCAGACAGTCCGATGCGCGGGCCCTTCAGGCCTTGGCGTGGCTCGCCCAGGCGGAGGGGGCTGGACTGACCGCCCAGGCGGAGATGAAGGACTGGGTCGTGCCCGGTGCGGAAGGTGACTTCCTGAAGATCCAGCTGGCCCAGATCAGCTGATGGATTCTTGACTGAAGTGTAAGGAACCGCCGGGTGGGCCCGTTGTCCAGACGAGCAACCCCGGAGGTGTCCCATGAAGACCATTCTCGCCATCAGCCTTGTCAGCATGTCCCTGTTCTCTTCTGCCGCCAGCGCCTGCGGCATGCCGCCCGCCCGCGGCATGAGCTTGGCCAAGGCCATGGAGCAGGTCGAAGCCGCTCCCGTGGTGCTTGAAGAGGCCGAAGCACTCGAAGTGGCCGAGGCTCCTGAAGTGGTCGAGGTGGAGGCCATCGAGGTGGAGGGCATCGTTCCAACCTTGGCCGAGGTCGAGGAGCCCGCCCCGTTGCTGCTCCAGCCCCAGGTCGATGAAGACGCCCCTGCCGAAGCCCCCGCTGAGGCGCAGGCCACCCAGCCCAACAGCTGAGCCCACCAACGCGCACCCAGGCTCTACACTGTGCCCATGTTCACCTCCATGTCATGGGCGCTGCTCGGAGCCTGTCTCTTATACACATCTCCGAGCCCACGAGACAGGCAGAAATCTCGTA
>OJIO01000020.1_pt1 | contig 126791 bp, 111 predicted proteins | sample 1595621 | NCBI WGS metagenome assembly OJIO01 (sample SAMN05416776, study PRJEB24817) | seawater metagenome | isolation source: Sea water | place: Canada:Atlantic | collected 2013-07 | reverse complement strand
CTTGCATGCTCAGCAGAGCTGAGTAGCCCCCCCTGAAGGAGGAAACCCAGGTTTCCTCCTCGTCCCTGCGGGACTACCCACCTTCCTGGCGGGTCGCTGCGCGACCTGCGCGCCAGCTTGCGAGCCTCGGGCTGCGCCCTCCGTTCGGAGTCTGTCGCGCAGCCTTTCGGCCGCAGGGGGGGCGCTGCGGGCTGTTCTTGGCTGGGCCAATGTCTCAGGTTGCGCCCGTCCTATGGACTGCTCGCGTACGGAGGGCTGGCGCCTCCGGTGTGGGCCGACCCCGACCCATCGGCTCGCGCCCTACTCCGCGTCTTCCACCCACTCCTCTTCCACTGTCTCCTCTCCCAGAGTCCAGTGCTGCCGGCCAGTCTTGAGCAGGCGCTTGTGGATCTTCAAATCCTCGACCCCCTCGGCCTCGGCCATGTCGCGCAGCTCTTGCTCATCTTCATCGCTGCCATCGCAGTAGCCCATGGGGCGGGTCTGGCCGGGCAGCAGCAACATGACCTGGAGCTCGTCGTGGTTCCACTTGCTGAGGGACGCGGCGTCGTATTTGTGAATCATGGGGTGGGCTAACCAACCAGAATTGGATTGGCCCATCTCATGGGCTGAGTCAGCGCTCGCTGCGTAACAAGTTGTGTCAGGCGGCTGGGTGACCCACAGGGCTCGGTAGAGCGGGCAGCGTGACCCCCTGCTCCGGAGCTGCCATGACCCCCTTGACCCTCGCTCTTACCCACGCCTGCCGACACGCCTGGGCCCCCGACGCTGGTGCCCTCCTGGAGCGGCTGGCGACGCACTTTGGGGGGACGGCGGCCATCCGGGACGACGCCACGCAGGTCCTCATCCCGGTGGGCGCATCGGGCAATGAGGTCGCCACGCGCATGTTGGTCGCGCTGCACGGCGGTCTGGCCGAGAGCGCGAAGGCTCCCTGGTGGTCGGAGTTCCGGACCCTGAAACTGCTGCGGCTCAAGAGCGCGGATCTGGATGGGCTGAGCACCCTGTTGAGCGCACCCGGGCTGGAGGGGCTGACCCACGTGGACCTGTCCCTGACCTCGGATGGGGATGCCGTTGCTCAGGTGCTGGCCGGCCCTCTACTTCCGAGCCTGGTCCACGTCCGGCTGGAGAATGCGGGCCTGAGCGACAAGGGGCTGCGGGCCCTGGCCAAGCGCAAGGAAGCCCTTGTGGAGCTGTACCTGGCCTCCAACGGCCTGACTCCCAAGGGCCTGCGTTCTTGGGGCAAGGCCAAGACCCAGACCGCCGTCGAGGTGCTCGACGTGCGTGGCAACAAGGTGAAGGCCAAGGGAGCGGGCGATTTCCTGCAGACTCCAGGGTTCCAGAACCTGCGTTGGCTGAACGTTTCAGACAACGGAAACCTGCATGAGATGGAGGGTTGCTTCGGCGACCGGCTGGAGGTCCTGGACCTGAGCTACAACCTGCTCTACGACCTTCCCGGGCTCTTCAAGAAGCCACCGGCGGCCCTCCGGGAGCTGCGCTTGTCGGGGACTTGGCTGCCGGAGAAGTTCATCTCCAAGACCCTGCGCGGTGCGCTCTGGGAACAGCTGGAGTCGCTCTCGATCGCCAACACCACCAACCTGGACGAGTCCCCCCAGTTGGCGGCGCTGTTCGGCTCGGCCAAGCCCCGGTTGACCCACTTTGCGGGACCTGCTGGGGTCGAGGACGCGGCCTTCGCCAAGGCCAAGAAGGGCAACCTGCGGAAGACCCTGCGGTCCATGGAGTGGATGTCTCCGCAGCTTGTGGATGTGCAGGCGGCGCTGCAGCCCTTCACCCAGCTCCAAGCGCTGGTGCTGCAGGGCGCCCCCCTTGGCGATGCTGCGGCTGCCGCGGTCGCGGCGCTGAACCTGCCGCTGAATTCCCTGTCGCTCCACCAGACCCACCTGACGGCGGTCGGCGCGGAGGCCCTCGCCGCTTGGGAAGGCTGCTCGGGTCTGCAGAGCCTGCGGGTGGGGGACAACCCGCTCGGGGCCGATGGGGTCCGCACCCTGGCGGCGGCGGTACCCAGCGGTTCCCTCCACGAACTCCACGGCCTGCAGAGTGGAGATACGGGGCTGCAGGCTCTGCTGGACGGCGGGCACTTGGGGCAAGAAGCCAAGCTGTCCGAGAACGCACTGTCTGACGTGGGTCTTCGGGCGCTGGTCGAGCATCCTCAAGCCCGTCAGGTGCAGGTGCTCGACCTCTGCGACAATCCCGGCATCACAGCGGAGGGCCTTCAGGGGCTGGCCGAATCCGCTGGGCTGCCTGCGCTCGCGGTCTTGAGCGCGGACCACGATCTCTCGGCCGTGCGGAGCAGTCCACAGAGTTCGGCGTTCCTGCGGTTCAGCTGAATCCAGCGCGGTGCCGCCATCGCTGGGCAACGCGGGCCACATGACCCACCGTCGCCGGTGGGGGGTGGCCGCGGAGCACAGCGAGATCTGTCTGGAGCTGCAGGTGGCCCGGTCGGGTCAGGCGCTCCAGTAGGTCCAGGTTCCTGTCACGGTGATCGCTGTCCCCATTTAGTGTACCGAGCACGGCTTCCCACCGGGCGCTGTCCCGCCGGTCCGAGATGGAGCCCTTGGGCACGGCAGGCACCAAGGGCTCACCACGCAGCGCGGCCAGCAGCCGCCCGTCCTGGTGTGTGGCCGGCTGCTGGGCGAGCACGGATGGAAGGCGCTCTTCGGGCTCCGTGAGCAGTTTGAGCCGGAGCTCCAGGCTGTCCGCCAAGTCAGCCTGGCGTGGGCCCGGAAGGGCCGTAGGCGCTCGGCGCAGCGCTTGGATCTGCCGGGCCGCGTCGCTGTAGCGCTCCAGGTCCAGAGAGAGCAGCCCCAGCTGATGCAGCGCAGTCGTGCGGGCAGGCGTGCCAGGATCGGCCAGGGGGCCCAACAGCAGCGCCTGTACTTCGTCCTGGGCGCGCTCCAGCTGGCCACGATGCTGCAGGTGCCGGACCTGAAGGAGCCGGAACACGGCGCTTCGGCGCTGGTCCCCCAGTGCCTCGAGCAAGTCCAGGCTCTCGTCCCAGAGCTCGCCCTGCAGCTCGGGGTCGGCCAACACGTCGTATCGGGCGGCCAACAAGCACTGGGCCAGGGCCAGAGGCCAGGCGGCGTCCGCGGACTGTGCGGCACGGCGGGCCGCTTCGTAGTCGGTGCGGGGGTCGACCCCGTGGAAGTGCTCTTGCAGGGACGCCTGCACCAACAGGGCTTCGGCTTGGACCCCTAGGTCGCCAGCGGCGCACTGGACCGCTTCTTCCACCCGCTCCAGGGCCTGGGTCTTGCGCTGCAGGTAGCTCTCCACCAGGGCCAGCTGGCGGAGACAGCGGGCGCGCACGGGGCCAGCTGGGGTCAGGTCCAGCGCCTGGAGCAGGTGGCCCTGGGCGCTCTGGGCGCCCTGTGGACCCTGTGCGCGGGCAGCGCGAAGCAAGGTCAGCGCCCGAAGCTCCGGGGGGCCGGGTTCTGCCAGTACCCGCTCTAGAGCCCCCGGGCTCGGTCCTCCGGCGGCCACCTGCAGGGGGGAGAGCGCGTGGAGGGCTCGGTGCGCGTCCGGGCCTCGCAGGGTCTCCAGCCTTGCGCTCAAGAAGGGGTGAAGATCGCGCAAGCGCTGCAGCGCAGGGCCTGGCTGAGGGCCCTCCAGGGCGTCCAGCCACTGCACCGCCGCCGCCAGCGCACGTTGGGTCAGCGCGTGTGGAGGGCCACCTTGATGGCGGCCGAAGGCGGCGACCAGCTCCGGCATGGAGAAGCGTCCGCTGTCCAGTCGGAGCAGTCCATGCGCTCGGAGCGCCATCCACGAATCCGGAGGCGCCGAGAGCAGGGCGCCCAATCCGGAGACGGCGCCCTGTCCCAGCCAAGCCAGCTCCGCCCAGGTCTGCTGGTGGGGCTTTAGGAGTGACCAGGAGCTCTCCAGGATGCTCCGCAGAGTGAGCTGGCGCGCGGGCTGGGTGAGGGGCCCCCCCAGAGAGCCCAGAAGCGCCTCTGGGGTGGTCCGCAGGCTGTCTGTGGAGAGCAGGCGAGCGCGGGCCCCAGCGATGGTCAGCGAGAGCGGGTGCCCCGCCAAGCGGTCGACCAGAGGGCGGTCCGCTGGCTGTAGCAGGGAGCCCAGTTGCTGCTCAAAGAGCACGACGGCGGAGGCGTGGTCCATCGGCGGCAAGGGGAGGATCCGTTCAGCGGGAAAGCCCAGCGCCACTCGGGAGGTCAGCAGGAAGCGTCCGCCGGCGGCTGTCCCTCCTTGGACCAGGGGAGCCAGCTCTGCTCGGATGTCCTCGCAGTTGTCCAGCACCCAGAGGGTGTCCGGGCCGGTGCGCCACAGCCGCTGAACCGCGGCGGCTGGGTCGGCCGCGGCCTGCGCTCCAGCAATGCGGAGGATCAACGCGCAGGCCCCGTCCAGGTCGACCTGGTGGCTCAGGTCGACCAGCACCAGGGGGCCGGTCCACTGGCGCGCCAGCTCGCGGGCCAAGGTGGTCTTGCCTTGGCCCCCCACACCCACCAGGGTCAGCGCAGCGCCCTGCCGGAGCAGGGCCATGGCTTGAGCGAGCTCCTTGCTTCGGCCCACCAGCCCGGACGGGAGCTCCGGCGCCTCCAGCAGCAGCCGATACCCCACCCCGATGACCGACTGCAAGTGGTCGGGCTCCTTGGAGTCCAGCTCGATCTTGGCGCGCAGCCGAGCGACTGTGCTGTCGATGGTCCGGGTCCTGGCGTTCGGGGCGTAGCCCCAGACCTCCTGCAAGAGCTCCGCGCGCGAGACGGCCACCCCCTTCCGAAGGCGCAGGTGGGCCAGCAGTTCCGCTTCCCGTGAGGTCAACCGCAGGGCCGTCCCATCCCGCCGATGCACGCGCCGAGAGGCCAGGTTCACTTTGCAGGCCCGCAGCCGCAGCTCCCCGCTCAGCTTGGCGACCGCTTGGCTCAAACCCGCTCCTTCCGAGGGAGAGAGGTAACCCGACCACTTGCTCAGGGGCGTGGTCCGGTTTTGTGATTCATGGCTGGGCCCTAACCAGGATAGAGCTGCCCCATGGCCACATTCGACACCCAAGTGTGCATCATCGGCGCGGGCGCAGCGGGCCTGTGGGCGGCGGCGGCGTGCGCGGAGAGAGGACTTCAAACCTGGGTCTTGGAGAAGACCAAGCGCACGGGGACCAAGATCCTCTCCAGTGGCGGATCCCGCTGCAACCTGACGACCACCTTGGGCCCCAAAGAGACAGCCAAGCACTTTGGGGCAGGACACAACTTCATCCTGCCCGCCTTGCGCAACCTCACACCACAGGCCGCCCGGGCACACTTCGAGGCCATCGGTGTGGCGACCAAGACCGAAGCGGACTTTGAGAAGGTCTTCCCGGTCTCCGACTCCGCACTGCAAGTGCAGAAGGCGATGGAGCGCCATGCCCGCGCGATGGGTGCCACCTTCCGGGTCAACACCCAGGTCACGGGCATCTCCGCTATCCCTGGCGGCTGGAAAGCTGAGTTTAAAGACGGCTCGGTCACCTGCCAAAAGCTGCTCCTGTGCGTGGGCGGCCAGAGCTACCCGGCCACCGGAACCCGAGGCGATGGCTACCCCTGGCTACGCGCCCTGGGCTTGAAGGTGGTGCACCCCGTGCCGGCGTTGGTGCCCTTGAGCAGCCCCATTGGCTGGGTACGCGAGCTCTCCGGGGTATCGGTCGATGCCATCGCCAAGGTGGGAAAGCAGACTCGGCGCCGTCCAGTGCTCTTCACGCACAAGGGCCTCTCTGGTCCCGGTCCCATGGACTTGAGTGAGCCCTTCGCGCGAGGTCAGGCCAAAGAGCTCTTGCTGGACCTGCTGCCAGATCAGTCCTGGGAGGCCCTGCGGGAGGCGTTGATGGACGGCGCCCAGCGGCCTGGCTCGCCCAGACTGGCCTCGCTGGTGAAGCTGAGTCGGCGTGTGCTGGAGACGGTGGCCGATCTCTCCGAGCTTGGGGAAGCCAACCCCAAGCTGAACCAGATCAACAAGAAACAGAGACACCGCTTGGTGGAGAACCTGAAGGCTCTGCGGGTGCCCATCAACGGCACTCTGGGCTTCACGAAAGCGGAAGTGACCGCTGGAGGTCTGGCCTTGAACCAAGTGGATCGCAAGACCATGCAGGTGCATGGGCACCCGGGTCTCTATGTGTTCGGCGAGCTCCTAGACTTGACCGGGCCCATTGGCGGGTTCAACTTCCAGGCCGCCTGGTCCACCGCCCAGCTCGCGGCTGAATCGGTGGCCAAGGAGCTCAAGTAGGGGCCCCTCTACTTGGCCAGAGCTGCGCGCACCTTCTCCACGCACTCCGCAGGGGAGGGGAATCCCGCGCTCTTGTTGGCCACGACGGTCTCGCCGACGCTCACGTCAAAGATGCCGCGTCCACCTGGGACCAGCTCGACCTCTACACCCAACTCCTCACGCAGTGTGTCCGCCACCCGGGCGGCGCGTGGGAGGTAGTTTCAAACGACGCAGTATTCGATGCGGACCATCGGAAGCTCCTTGCTGAAGAGAGTCTACGCGCCGCTGGGTTTGGGACCACCGCGGGCGAACAAATACAGGCGCAGGTCCATCTCTAGCTGGCCGTAGTCCGGCTCCATGTGCTGGCAGAGTCTGTAGAAAGCCCGGTCGTGGTCCTTGTGACGCAGATGGGCCAGCTCGTGTACGACCACCATGCGTAGGAAGGGGGCCGGCAGCTCTTTGAAGATGGCGCCTACTCGCAGCTCGTTCTTGCGCTTGAGCTTGGCGCCCTGCAGACGAATGGCGAAGGTGTGCAGACCAAAGGCTCGGTGGACCGTGGCGATCTTCTCGCAGTAGCGCACCTTTCCCAGAGGCGGGCTGGACTTCATGTGTTGGCGCTTGAGCTGCTGCACGTAGGTGTAGAGCAGGGCGTTGTTGCTGACCTGATGCGGCTCAGGATAGCGCGCTTCTAGGTGTGCGATGAGCTGTCCGGAGTCCCGCAGAGCGTGGGCCTTTGTTCGGATCTCGGAGGAGAATCCGGACAGGTAGTCGACGTTGGGCACTGGCAGCTCGGCAGGGGTGATTAGGCTGAAGAGATGAACGACTTCTCTCGCAGCACTCTATTGGGCAAGTCCGTGCACCGCATGGGCCTGTCCTCCGGCTATGGACTCGACGAGGCTGGGGTGCGCGTCGCCCTGGACTTGGGGGTGAACTACTTTTGGTACACCCGCTCCACCATGCCGGCGATGACCGCGCCGCTCAAGGAGAGGGTCAAGACGGACCGAGAGAGCCTGTTCATCGCAAGCGGACCCACCCTTGGGTACACCGCCGGACAGGTTCGCCGCGGCTGCGAGGACGCCCTCAAGAAGCTGGGCACGGACCACTTGGACTTGCTCCAGGTCTTCTGGGTGGGCAAGACCTCCCGCCTCAGCGACAGCGTGCTTGGGGAGCTCAATCGCCTCAAAGAAGAAGGCAAGTGCCGGGGCATCGGCGTGAGTATTCATGACCGAGAGCGCGCTGGAAAGCTGGCCAAAGAGAGAACGCTGGACGTGCTGATGCTGCGCTACAACGCCGCGCATCCCGGAGCCGAAGACGACATTTTCCCGCACATTGGGGAAGGCGCCGACAAGGTGGGCGTGGTCACCTACACCTCCACCCGCTGGGGCACCCTGATCAAGGCGGAGGGGGACGACATCACCCGACCTGCAACGGCCGCGGAGTGCTACCGCTTTGCCTTGAGCCATCCCGCCGTCGATGTGGTGCTCACCGCTCCTGGCTCCACCGCCGAGCTGCAGGAGAACTTCAAGGCCATGGAGCAGGGCCCTCTGGATCCCCAGGGCGTCACCTTCATACGGGACTTGGGCAAGAAGATCAGAGCCAGCAGTCCCATGCGGGCAGGCATGTTCGAGGGCTTTTAGAGCCAGCGCTGGACAGGGATTGAGAGCAATGCCCACAACCAAGGTCAGACTGTTCCGTTTTTGGATGTCTGCTTCTCACGCCCTGTCTCGCTGACGTGACTACTTTCCGGACATGAAAAGTCCCATCATCGCGACCGTTCCTCTGCAGATGCAGTGGCCCACCTTGGACCCCTTCCTCTTCTGCGCCCACCACAACGATGCCTACCCCGCCGGGGACAGCCAGATGGCCCCGAGCACTGGCTTGGACGGACGTCCTCTGGGCTCCGATTTCAGCCAGAAAAACGGCTACAGCATGTACCACGGCAGCACGGTGCCGGGCTTTCCGCAGCACCCACACCGCGGCTTTGAGACCGTCACCATCGCGCGCAAGGGTCTGATTGACCACGCCGACTCGATGGGCGCCACCGCCCGCTTCGGCGGAGGGGATGTGCAGTGGATGACCGCAGGAAGCGGCATCGTGCACTCCGAGATGTTTCCCCTGGTCAACCAAGACAAGGGCAACCCCACCGAGCTCTTTCAGGTGTGGCTGAACCTGCCCGCTGCCGACAAGATGGTGCCCGCCTACTTCACGATGTTCTGGGACGAGCAGATCCCCAGACTGCGCGAAGAAGGGGTAGAGCTGGCCATGTACGTGGGAGAGCTCGGTGAGCAAAAGCCTCCATCGCCGCCGCCAAACAGCTGGGCTTCCCAAGCCAAGAGTGACTTGGCCATCTGGACGCTGACCCTGCAGCCTGGCGCGAGCTGGACCCTTCCGGTGGGCAAGGGAGGCGTACACCGCGTGCTCTACTTCTTTGAAGGGGAGGACGCTCAGATCGCAGGGATGAACCTCAGCTCTGGTCACGGAGCGCAGCTCGATCCCACCCAGGAAGTCGAGATCCGCGCCGGCAGCGCTCCAGCTCAGTTCTTGCTCCTGCAAGGCCGCCCCATCGGTGAGCCCGTCGTTCAGCACGGTCCCTTTGTGATGAATACGAAGGCGGAGATCCAGCAGACCATGCAGGAGTACCGTCAGACGCGTTTTGGTGGATGGCCCTGGTCCAAGAACGACCCGACGCACAAGCGGGGAGAAGGCCGCTTCGCCATCCACGCCGATGGGCGCCGAGAAGAGCCGCCGAAGGGCTGAGCCTGGCGGTCAGGGCCGCGGTGTAGCATTCCCCAATGCTGCTTCTCCTTTTGGCCTGCGCCGACCCTGACCCGTCCCCCGATCCAAGTTGTGAGGGCCTCTATGGGGCCCCCAACGAGAACACCGGCTTGTCGCTTGGGGAGTGCTCACCGGAGATCGGTGAGTGGACCCCCAGAGAGTGGCCGGTCGCCGCGCTTACGGAGCTGCGCGGACTTGAGCTCATCGATGCCCCCGTCGCCCTGAGCAGCGACCCCTATCTGGAGGCCGCGCCTGAGCGGGAGGAGGGGGTGTGTGCCGTTCAAGGAGAAGCTGGCCGCTACAGCTTGGCCACCTTCCCCTCGGCTCGAGACGCCCAAGAGCAGGGCGCCATCCCGACGCACGGCGGCGCCTGTGGTCTGTGCTCCAGCCTTGAGGACCTCCAAGTCTACGCTCGCTACGATGACCTGACCCAGCCTGTGCGCGCGTGTGGTCTGGAGGGCTTTGGAGAAGGCGTAGAAGGGGTCCAGAGCTGTCTGTTGGACTTGGGCTTCACGCCGGCCTGCGCCAGCATCTGGGCCTACAACGTCGAGCACACCCGCGCGCAGTGCCAGGACATCTGCATCGAGCTGCTCTCGGACCCGTACCACGCAGACGATGGCAGCCTGAATGCCTGCCTGCAGTGCGATGAGGAGCTGAGCGGTCCGGTGTTCAAAGCCTTGGCCGGACGCACCCGACGCAACTCCGGTTTGGCCAGCGCCTTGTGCAGACCTTGCGAGTCTGTTTGGAGGATCGCGCACGACTACGGCAGCATAAGTAAGGATTGAACTTAGGTTTTGAGAATATAGAAAAAAGCTATACAAAGCCTGTGCAAGGTATTTTGTCTCGCGCTATATACAGAACGTGCTTCCTCTACTTCTCACATTCCCCGCCTTCGCCCAGGAGGCCCCTGCGGATCGCACCCAGCTGCCTCAGGTGCTGGCTGCCGTGCCACCCGCTTACCCCGAGGCTGCTCTGGAGCAGGGGCTCAGCAGCCAGGTGCTGCTCGAGGTAGCCATCTCCGAGACTGGCTCGGTGATCGGCGTCGCCGTGGTGGAGTCTGGCGGGCCCGGCTTTGATGAGTCTGCAGTACAGGCCATGTGGGCCTACAACTGGTCTCCAGCCATCGACGCCGAAGGAACACCTGCCGCAGCGGTCATCCGCTACCGCATCGTCTTTGACCCCCAGATTGCGCCCCCCGTTCGCGTTCGTGGCCAAGTCACCCGTCTGGACTACCCGGTGGGAGCCGCAGAGATTCGTGCCCTGGGTCCCAGCGGGCAGCTCACTCAAGCGGTGACCGACGCCGACGGCAACTTCGCGATGGTGGGTCTGGAGCCTGGCGCCTGGATTCTGAGCGTCGCCTATGAAGGGCTGACCACCGAGACCTTGGAAATCCGGGTCACCGCCGACAGCATCGTAGAGCTCAACGTGCCTCTGAGCTCGCCAGACTTTGAGCCACAAGACGAGAGCGATGCGACGATCACCGTTCGGGCACAGCGTGTCTCGCCCGAGGTCACTGAGCGCCGCTTGACCGCCGAGGAGATCCAGTATCTGCCCGGCAGCAGCGGAGATGTGGTCAAGGCCGTGCAGAACCTGCCGGGTATTGCCCGGGCACCCTTGGGAATTGGTCAGCTCATCGTCCGTGGAAACAACCCCGAGGACACCGCCTACAACCTGGACGGCTCGCCCATTCCCTTGGTCTTCCACTTCGGCGGGCTGACCAGCGTGGTCTCTGGAGACATGCTGCAAGAGGTGGCCTACCTGCCCGGCAACTACAGCGTGCGCTACGGCCGCAAGCTGGGCGGCGTGGTCGACTTGCGGACCACCTCGGGCTTGCCCGATGAGTCCAAGCGCTACGTCTCGGTGGACCTGTATCAGTCCGCGCTCTTCGTACAGCAGCGTCTGGGAGAGCGCAGCGCTCTGACCATCGCAGGCCGCCGTTCCTACGCCGACGTGGTCTTGGGCCCCGTGCTCAACCAAGTCGACGGACTGCGGGTTCAGGCGCCTCGCTACTACGACGGGCAGATCCGCTTTCAGTACGAGGGAGATGCCGGCGACTGGGATCTCTTGGTCTTCGCCAGTGACGACCGCTTCCGCTTTCTGGGAGGGGACGAGGAGGAGGAAGTCGTCGCGGGCTTTGCTGACCAGTTCCAGCGCATTCGCCTGCGTCACCTCCACACGGTGGGGGAGTGGGACCTGGAGAACACCATCGCCTTCGGTCCTGAGCGCCGCTTCTTCGAGTTCGCCTCAACAACAGACGCCGAGGAGCAGACCACGACCCTCTCCGTTCGCCAAGAGTGGTCCCGCCCGCTGCTTCCCGACCGCAACATCGGCGCCCGCTTCGGCTTGGACATGCTCGCGGGTCAGGAGCAGTTCGACTTCTACGTGGCGGGTTTTGGGGACCGAGAGAAGGACAGCGCGCGCTTCGTAGCACCCGCCCTCTACGGCGAGGCCAGCCTGCGGGTCGGTCCAGTCATCCTCACACCCGGTGTTCGTGCCGACGTTCTGGCCTATGACACCGGCTACGCCATCGGGTCGGTGGACCCACGCATCGGCGCGCGGGCGAACATGCCTTGGGGCACCACCCAGTTCAAGGCCAGTGTCGGGCGCTACTCCAGCTACGCCGGTCTGCGCGAGGTGAGCGCCAGAGCCCAGGGCAACCCGGACATCGGCGCCGAGTACGCCATCCAGGCCAGCGCGGGCGTGGACCAAGAGCTTCCCTATGGCTTCCGGGTCGAGGCCACGGTGTTCAGCAACTGGCTGCACGATCTGGTCGTCGGCCGCGAGGACCGCTTGGAGTTCTTCTCCGGTCCTCCGCCCATTGGCCCCTTTGACACCGGGGACTACGCCAACGATGGCGTGGGAATCAGCTACGGCGCCGAGGTGCTTGTGCGCTACGACGGCAAGCGCTCCTTGGGCTTGGTGACGGCCACCTTCTCGCACAGCGAGCGCCAGGACCGGCCCGATGACCCTGTCGAGCTCTTCGCCTACGACCAGCCCATCGTGCTCAACGCCCTGTACTCCCAGAAGCTGGGCAGAGGATGGCGCGTCGGCGCCCGCTATCGCTACGGCAGTGGCAACCCCTTCACCGAGGTGGTCAACCGCTACTACGACGATGAGCGCCGCGCCTACGTGCCGGTGTACGGCGAGCGCAGCGCCGCCCGTCTGGCAGCCTTTCAGAGCCTGGATGTCCGGGTGGACAAGCTCTGGGAGCTCAAGCGGGTGGACCTGACCGGCTACCTGGAGGTCCAGAACGTGACCTATGCCAAGAACGTCGAGGTCATGGGTTGGAACTTTGACTACACCGAAGAGACGCCGATCACCGGCTTTCCACCGCTGCCCGTGTTCGGCGTAAAGGCATCCTGGTGATTCTCACAATCCTGCTCCCCAGCCTCGTTGGCTGTGCCATGGGCCCTGACACCAGCACCCTGTTGGCCGACACCCAAGTGGTGATGGTCCGCTCCGACCCGCCTGCCCTTGGGGCCGGCCAAGTGGCTACCCTGGAGACCCTCATTGTGGACCCCCAGGAGCGGGGCTTGGAGGTGATGCAGTGGACCTGCACCTTCGCGGGAGAGGGCTGTCTGGAGCCCCAATTTGCGATGGACGAGAGCGATCCTTGGCCCGGTCTTGTGTACGAGGACAGCGAGCGCTTCGAAGGCAGCGTGATGGCCTCGCCGGCGCTGGCAGAGGTCTTGGGCCCCGAGCCGGTTCCACTGCTCAGCATCTGGACTCTGGCCTGTGAGCCGGGCTTGTGTCCTCTGATGGACGCAGAGGGCGATGCGCTGATGGAAGGCCTGGAGTCGCCCGCCGATCTGCTCCAAGACCTGCCCATCTACGGCGTCAGCCTCTCCCAGCGCCGCATCCGTGTCGCTGGCGTGCCCCTAGAGGCCACAAACCCCACCATCGTGTGCGAGGGACCCAGCGAGGGTGTTGTGGAGGAGGAGATGGCCTTCTCTTGCACGGTAGAGGGCGAGTTTGCCGAGCAAGCCGCGGTCTACGGCTACGCCAACTCCGGTGGCTGGGAAGGGCAGTCCGTGCAGATCCTGAATGGCGCGGTGGAGCTGGACTACAACTACTTCCCCTCCGAGGAGCCCGGTCCGGTCGACCTGTATCTGGTGCTCCAGGATGGCAACGGGGGCTCTGCGCTCTGGGAGGCGACCGTCGATGTCCAGTGAGTCCTTCGAGGTCTTCTACGATGGAGACTGCCCGCTGTGTGTGCGGGAGATCAACATGCTTCGAAAGCTGGATCGCAAGGGCCGGATTGTCTTCACAGACATTGCCAGCCCTGGATTTGATGCCCGGGTGACCGGCTTGACCCACGAGGAGCTGATGGCCTCGATTCGGGGACGCATGGCCGATGGGACCCTGGTGGAGGGCGTCGAGGTCTTCCGGCAGCTCTACTCTGCGGTGGGGCTGAAGCCGCTGATTCCCCTCACGCGCTTGCCCGGCGTACGGCAGGGGCTGGAGGCTGGCTACAAGGTCTTCGCCCGCAACCGCCTGCGTCTGACGGGCCGTTGCACAGAGGAGAGCTGTGCTCTGCCCGAGGCCGTTTAGGGCGCGTCGGGTGGCCTAAAGGCTGGCTCCAAGCGGTCCGAGGTGTCCATGACCTGCACCCAGTCGTGGCCGTTCCAGCTCTGGGCGCCCTCGCCGTACTGCACGTCCCAGCGCAGCAGGTAGTCCAGCGGGTTGTCCTCCTCGTAGAGGTCCCGCACGACCCGGTCCGACTTGCGTTGGTCCAAGACCTCGATCTCCGCTGCGCTCAACTCGAACACGGTGTAGCCAGTGCCCGCCGTTCCATGGGGCTTGTGCAGGCCGGAGCCGGCCAAGTTGTCCAGGGTCATCACCTCGCCGATCTGCAGGTGCTCCGTCAGAAACCAGACCTCGGCGACGCCCAGGACATAGGTGGTGGTGTCGAAGCGAATCTCACCGCTCTGGTCCGCGTCCGCCGACAGGATGATCTGGGTCCACCCCAAGTCTGGGCGCCTGTTGCCGTAGGCGCCGGAGAGGGTGCCGCAGGCCTCCGTCAGGTCGGTCAAGCCGTCCCCATCGATGTCGAAGCGCTCGGCGCCGTCGGCCGCCGTGGTGAGCTGGATGTCGCCGCAGACCGGGTTGCAGGCGCTGAGCAGCAGGATGAGCATGGGATGGCTATAGCTGGGCGCGCTAAGGATCCGCATCCCCTGGAGCAGCGACATGGTCACCTGTACACGACGACTTGAGTGGGACGCGATGCACCGCATTCCCATGCACGAGAGCAAGTGCCGGGCCTTTCATGGGCACCGCTATGCAGCTGAAATCACGTGCCTTGCACCCTTGGACAGCCTGGGTCGGGTCGTGGACTTTGGGGTGGTCAAGCAGCTCGTCGGTGGATGGATCGATCAGCACTGGGACCACACGGCCATCTTGATGGAAGGCGATCCCGAGGCCGGACCCATTGCAGAGGCCAACGCCCGCTTGGGACGCCCGGTATACTGGATGAAGACCCACCCCACCGCCGAGAATGTGGTCGCAGAGCTGGCGGAGATCGCCCAGAAGCTCTTGGCGGAGACTGGCGTGAAGGTCGTCTCCATTCGCTTGTGGGAGACGCCCAATGGCTCGGCGGAGTGGCGCCTGGCCCAGGACTAGCGCCGAGCAGCAGATCGCTGTGCAACGCCGCGGTGGCGCGGGAATGCCAACTGCCTGCGCGAGAGCTGCTGTCTCCGTCAGTTCACAGTCCTGTAGCAGGCGTGGGTGAAAACCAGGGTGTCCCCATGGGAGATCCTCATGACCACCGCAGTACCGGTTCACGTTCCGAGCGTGTCGTCTCCTGCGGTTTCTCCCGCCTTGATCACACGGGAGTTGGGTCGTCTGCTCCCCTCGCAGGTCTTGCTGGACGACGGTCGCTTCGCGGTGGTCACCTTTCGGGCGCAGCAGGCACCCAGCCTGATGTCTGAAGTTGAGCGGCTGCGTGAGCTTGGAGGATGGGCCGAGGCGGTCAAGCTCGAGCCCACCGAGGCAAGCTGCATCCAGCTCATCGCGGTTGATCGCAACACGGGAAGCGTGATTGGCGGCTACCGCATGGGCGCCAGGGAGCAGCTGGGTCAACGCTTCCTCGCACCTCAGTGGGCGCGCTCTCAGCGCGGTCTGCCACTGCTCGAGCGTGGGCTGCAGCGCTGGCTCAGGAAGAGCGCCTAAAGCTGTGCTTGAACCTGGTGGACTTCGCCCCTGGCCTCGGCCAGCTCGATCTGCTTCTGTCGTTCTGCGAAGCGAGCCCTCTGCTCCTCGCTGAGATCGGCGTGGCAGTCCGGACAGCTCACACCCTTCACATAGTGGGGACTCTCTAGGTCCTGCGAGGTCAGCGGAGCCCTACAGCCTCCGCAGGTCAGCAAGCCTCCTGGAACCAGACCGTGTCCCACGCTGACGCGCCGGTCGAACACGAAGCACTGTCCGTGCCAGAGACTCTGCTCTGGCGGAATCATCTCCAGGTAGCGAAGGATGCCGCCCTTGAGGTGGAAGACCGATTCGAAGCCCTGCTCTTTCAGGTAGGCGGTGGCGCGCTCGCAGCGGATGCCACCCGTACAGAACATGGCGATCTTGCGGCCTTCGAGCAGCTGGCGGTTCTCGTCTACCCAGGCTGGGAAGTCCGAGAAGTTTGGGGTCTTGGGGTCGATGGCGCCGTCAAAGCTGCCGATCTTGACCTCGTAGCCGTTGCGGGTGTCGATCAGGACGGTGTCGGGATCCTGAATGAGCGCGTTCCAATCGGTGGGGGGCACATAGGTCCCCACATCCTGATTCGGGTCAGCCCCAGGCACCCCCATGAACACGATCGCCTGCTTCAGTCGCACCTTCAGGCGGGCGAAGGGGGCCCGCTCAGACCAGGACTCTTTGTGCTCCAGATCGCTGAACTGGGGCATGGCGCGCAGGTGGGCCAGCACGGCACGCACGCCCGACTCGGGGCCTGAGAGTGTGCCGTTGATGCCCTCTGGGGCCAAGAGCAAGATGCCTTTGACCTGGTGCTCAGTGAGCACGCTCTTGAGCGGGAGCTGGAGGGTCTCGTACTCGGGAAGGGGCACGAACTTGTACAGGGCGGCGACGAGATAGGACATGTTCTGCGCTTAACCAAGCGCGCGCCAAACTGAGCGAGCATGTCTTCCGAGCCCCAAGACCCCAACGACCGCGCCTACACCAGCGTGGTTCCCTTCCCCGAAGAGATGACGCTGCGGCCGCTGGCCCGGGTCGTCTCCCCCTACCTGCAGCGCCATGGAACGCCACGGCAGCCGGGCTTCTCGGGGCCCAAGGAGCGCCTGGATGGGGTGGGGGAGGTGCACCTGTTGCCCGACTTTGACCCCCGTTTGCTTCAGGATCTGGAAGGCTTTGAGCGCATCTGGCTGATCAGCTTCATGCACCTGAACGGGGTCTTCGGTCGGCCGACGGTGCGGCCGCCTCGAGGTGGGGCCAAGCGCGGGCTGCTGGCGACGCGGGCACCGCATCGGCCCAACCCCATCGCCCTGAGCTGCGTAGAGCTGCTGGCTGTGGAGGGGCGGGTGATTCGGGTGAAGGGGCTGGACCTGCTCAACGACACTCCGATCCTGGACATCAAGCCCTACATCGGGCGATTTGATGCCTTTCCAGATTCGGCGGTTGGCTGGCTGGAGGGCCTCTTGTAGACCGGGTCCAGGGTGGACTCGTCGGTGTTCAGCCACTGCCTCAGGGCTTGATTCAGCATCTCCATGGACACGGGCTTGGCCAGGACAGCGTCCATGCCTGCGTCGATGCAGGCACTGCCGGCCGCCTCCGTGACGCTCGCGGTGAGGGCCAGAATTGGCGTCTTTACGCCTCGCGCACGCAAGGCTCGCGTGGCTTCGAGCCCGTCCATCACGGGCATCTGGCAGTCCATCAGCACCAAGTCGAACCCCTGCTGCTCAGCCAAGGCCAAGGCCTCCTCCCCGTTCCTGGCCAGTGTGGGAATGCAGCCCTGCACAGTGAGCATGCGTTGGGCGACCTTCAGATTGACCTCGTTGTCGTCCACCAGCAGTACGTGGCCGCTGAGGGCTGCTGGTACCTGCTGCACGCTCGCTTGGAGCGTCCCCAAGGACGCGGGGATGACCAAGGAAAAGCAACTCCCTTTACCCAGTGTTGAGCGAAGACTCAGACTGCCATTCATCAACTCGGCCAGCTGCTTGCTGATGGACAGGCCAAGCCCTGTTCCACCGCTGCTGTGACTCTGGGTGGCTTGGGCAAATGGCTCAAAGACCTGTTGTTGGGCCTGGGCAGAGATGCCGATGCCGCTGTCTTCTACGTCGATCGTGAGTTGGCCCTCGCTCCAACGGCCTCGAATCTGCACCTGGCCCTGTTTGGTGAACTTGATGGCGTTGCCGAGAAGGTTGATGAGAACCTGTCGAATGCGGGATGGGTCGCCTTGCAGTGCAGGTGGGAGACTGGGGTCCAGCTCCAGCTCCAGCCGGACCGGGAGCCCTTGGGTGCTCGCAGACATCAGCCCCACGATCGAGCCCAGCAGCTCCGCCGGATCGAAGGAGACGGTCTCCAGGTTGAGCTTGCCCGCATCGAGCTTGGCCGCATCGAGGACGTCGTTGAGCACCACCAGCAGGCCTTTGCCGCTGCTCTGGATGGTTTGGAGCATGGCCTGTTGGGCCGAGTCCATGGATGTGGTCTCCAAGACCTCGGCCATCCCCAGCACGCCGTTGAGGGGGGTGCGGATCTCATGGGACATCGTGGCCAGGAAGCGCTGCTTGGTGCTCAAGGCTTCTTCAAGGCGCTGGTTCTTCTCGCTCAGGTCGGCTGCGCTGCATCGCGCGCGGTGCCAGGCCGCGTAGAGGGCACGGGAGAGGCCCGCGGAGAGCCAGCAAACACAGAGCAAGTAGACGGCGATGGGCACGAGCGCTGACCAAGTCTCGCCCCCCAGCTTGGCGCCGATCAAGGTGGCGACGCTGAAGCACAGGACGAAGACGACCTGCCGCCAACCGCTCTCGGCGAAGACCGCGGCGAAGACTGCGAGCACCCCCAGATACCAAGCGCTAGCGTCCGGCCCGGAGAGCCATCCCAAGAGGATCAGTGCCCCGCCGCTCGCGGCAAGGCGGGCAGGGCCGGACTGGCTCACCGGGCCGCCCCGCATCACAATCTGAGAGATGACGATGTTGAAGACCGCGTACAGGAGAATGCACAGCGCCGAGAGAAGGGGCGCCTCGGACCTGGAGACGACCAGGGCGGCCAGGAACAGCGTCGGCACCGGCATGAGCCGATCCAGGCGCTGCATCCACTCTGCGTGGAACTCCGCGATTTCTTCGCGATTGGGCATGACGCTTTGTGGGCCGGCGGGCGTGAGAATGTTCAGACTTAACTTAGGGCTATTTGTGTCTTTTGTGTCGACTATGTGACGGATATGCCCAGATCTCGGCGTGCAGAGGCCCATATTGGGCGGTGGACGCGCCCGTCCTGTGCCGCCGTCTCTGTGCACCGGCGGAGCGCCCGACTGTATAGTCGCGGCCGCGGAGGACAATGTGTACAGCCAAAACCAGATGGTCGCGCACTACCAGCAGAACCAGTCGGAGGCCGAAGCCTTGCTGGCGCTGTACCAGGGCACCAAGGCAGAGCTGGGCAAGAAGCGGGACGCCCTCAAGGAAGAGCAAGACGCCGCCTTTCTTGGACTGGCAAGCAGCTACCTGCCCAGCTTGAGCGAAGGGGCTTTGAGCCGAGCGGAGATGCTGACCGGCTTTCGCGGCTTCTCTAGGCGTGACCCCATCGCGGTGGTCCGCAAAGAGCAGGAGTCGCGCCGCAAGCGGGTGGCCGCCATCGCAGCCGACGAGCGCTATCAGCGTCGCCAGTATTTGGTGGGAGACCACGGGGAGCTGCAGACCAAGCTGGCCGAGGCGCAGTCCATGCTCGAGCCTTGGCAGCACGACTGTGAACGCTTTGAGAGCTTGCCGGGATTTGAGGAGTTGATCGACAACGCCTACGACACCCCGGGTTTCTCCGTCAGCTTCTTGAGCGCCGCGTACTGGCGCATGTGGAAGCAGGGAGATGCCGTGTGCGAGGCCCTGGGCATGGACGACTTTGGGGACGATGTGCTGCCGGCCTACCAAGAGGTGGTGGCCAAGCGCCAGCAGTGGCGTGATGTGGTCGCCACCATTCAGGGCAGCATCGACGCGGTGCACGCCTTGGTTCAGGAGCATGACCGCTGCTTGGCTGAGATTCCGACCCTGCCTGGGCGCGTTCTCCTGCTCTCCCAGAAGGCTCTGGCCCGGCACCTGGAGCACGCCGACGTCGCGCTCCTGGAGGATTGGCTGGGGGTCCCGCCGGATAGGGCCATCCAACAAGCTCTGCGTCGTGCTGCTGGCCTGCAGGCCAAGCTGGGCTTTCTGGAAGAGGTCGTGGACAAGGGGCTGGATGCCTTCCTCAAGGACCTGAAAGCGCGCTCCTCCAAGTTCTCGCGCAAACGCCAAAAATACCAACGCAGCAAGTACTGGAACATGCAGTTCGGCGACCAGGACCAGGACCGGAAGTTCGGGACCAAGGTGCCCAAATACCGGGCCGAGCACCTCAAGCTTCAGAACCAGATGGAGCGTATGCTTGCGTTTCAGGAATACGACAGCTTCGCCCTGGATCAGGACCCGGAGCTGTGGTGGTGGCACATGACTGGGAAGAGCCCCACGCGCTACCTGCCCAGCACCCGGCGCTACTACCAAAAGGTGCCCAAGACCAGCTTGCCCCAGCGCGCCGGTGTGCCAAAGGACCAGCTCTCCAAGGCGGTCTCTGCGGCGGTGGTCAGCCGAGAGCTGGACGTGGACTACCTCTCGTGAGTTCAGGCAGTCCTCGGCGACGCATTCGCGTTGTCAGCTACGCCATCAACGGGCGTGGCATGGGCCACCTGGTCCGGCAGCTGGCGATTCTTCGGGCCATGCGACGCATCTGTGCGGTCCTGGAGCTGCGCTTCGAGCCTTGGATCCTGACCTCCTCCGAGGCCGACACCTTGGCCCGCAGAGAGGGCTTCTGTGCCCTGAAGATGCCCTCCAAGGCCATGGTCAAGGACGCCGGCTTGGACGCCGCACGCTTCCTGCGCATCGCGCGCACGTGGGTGCTCAACACCGTGGCTGGCCTGCAGCCGGATCTGCTGGTGGTCGACACCTTCCCAGGTGGCTCCTTTGGTGAGCTGCTGGCGGCCTTGGAGCTTGCCCCACAGCGGGCCCTCGTCGCCCGCCGGGTCAAGCCCGGCTTTGCCGAGCAGGAAGGCTACGCAGGGCTGCTGCCGCTGTACCAGGCGCAGATCCACCCGGACGACTCCGGCTGTGGGCCCATCCTGATCCGCTCCAGAGAGGAGCTGCTTCCACGGGCCGCAGCCCGCTCCCAGTTGGGCATCCCGGAGGGGGCGCGCGCCATCTACCTGAGCGTGGGCGGGGGAGGGGACCTGCGGGCCCCAGAGATTCTGCCAAAACTGGTGAGAAGCCTAAGTGGAAGCTACTATTTGGTGGTCGGCGCAGGTCCGCTCTACCAGGGCCCGGAGCTGCGCGGTCCCGGCATTACCTGGCTCTCTCGCTATGTGCCGATGGAGCTCTTCGCCGGCCTGGACGGGGCGGTCACAGCCGGGGGCTACAACAGCTTCCATGAGCTGATGCACGCCGGCGTTCCAAGCGTGTTTCTGCCCCAGCCCCGCATCGCAGATGACCAGGGGGAGCGGGTGATGCGCGCGGTGAAGGCCGGCGCAGGTCTGTTGGCCGAATCGGTCTCCCAAGTGCCGGAGTTGGTCTCCCAGTTGGGCGCTGGCCACCGTCAGGCGGCCCTGGACTTGGTTCCTGAGAACGGGGCCACACGTGCCGCTGTGCAGTGCCTGAGCGGCCTGATTCCCCAGGCGGATCTGGACTGGGCGCTGGCCGCTCTGCCTCCAGGAATCCGGGACGCAGAGCTGCCGGCCATTCGCTTGCTGGGTGGGGTGCATCCTGGACAGGCCAGCTCACTGGCGCCCAAGCCAGCCCTGGTGGCCGAGCGCTTGGAGAAGTGGCGCGGCATCTTGGATGTGCACCAGCCCCCCGATGACCTCGCTTGGAGTCTCTTGCAAGGCATCGCGCGCAAGTTCCCCCTCTCCGAGCGCGGGGAGCTCATCGCAGGGGCCGAGCTTCTCTTCGCCGCCTGGGCCCCCTTCGATGACTGGATGGGTGCCCTGTCTCTGCTGCGGGCCATTCCCACCCAGCGCAAGCTCAGCGTGGGCCGTTTTGGGGTGTGGATGGGGGAGTGGCTGGCTGGCCACGAGGACCTCTTTGACGCGCTCCGGGACTTCTCTCGCTTGGAGCAAGGCGGCAAGCGCTCCGTCTCCGAGGTCATGTTGGCCCTGACGGAGAGCGCCCAGTGAACGCCCGGTCCGAGAAGAAGCAGGCCAAGCAGCGTGCCAAAGAGCAGCGGGCCTTGGCCTTGCAAGGCATGCGCGAGGGAAGGCCCGTGACCGGCCCGATGCAGGTGCACATCGACATCACCAACGGCTGCAACGCCAAGTGCATCACGTGTTGGGACCACAGCCCCCTGCTCAAGAGCCCGCGCAGCAACGCTTGGAAGGGCCAGCGCATCTCCTTGGAGCGCTTCTTGGAGATCCTGGTCCAGCTCGACGCCCTGGACTCGGTTCAGGCCGTGGTGGTCAGTGGCATGGGCGACCCTCTGACCCACCCCCAGGTCTACGAGATGCTGGCGGCGGTCAAGGAGCGTGGCTGGCACCTGACGGTGCTCTCCAACCTGGTCGCAGCGGACATGGACCGCCTCTGCGAAGTGGGGGTAGACAACCTCCTGGTGGGCGTTCACGGCGCCACGCCGGAGACCTACATGGCCTTTCATCCCACCTGGACCGAGCGCCACTTCAACGCCTTGTGCATGGGCTTGCGAAAGCTGCGCCGCACGGAGACGGCGGTACGCCATGTGCACGTCATCAACCGGGATACCGCCCACGAGTTGGTGCAGATGGTGCGCTTTGGGCACCTGTTTCGGGCCCAGCGGGTCAACTTCAAGCTGGCCAGCCTGGACGGTGGAACCGAAGACTGCGCTGTGACCCCGGAGCAGGTGCAGTGGATGCTGGAGGAAGGGATTCCTGCAGCGCGGCAAGCCGCCGAGGAGCAGGGCGTTCACACCAACCTGGAGCTCTTCGAGAAGCAGGTTCGGGCTTGGGCCGACAGTGATCTGGTGACGGCCGATATGGAAAGTATTGGCTGCTTTATGGGCTACGTCTATAGTCGGATTACCGTGGACCAAGAGGTGCTCTACTGCTGCAACACCCACGTGCAGGTGGGCAGCCTTTTGGAGCACAGCTTTCAGGAACTCTGGCAGGGAGCGCGCTGGCAGAAGCTGCGGGACTCCCTGGCGGGCGGACGCTTCTTCAAGGGCTGTGAGCGCTGCGGGAAAGTCGAGCAGAACATCAAGTGGAACACCCGCTTTGGTGGGGCACTGCATGATGTCTAATGTCACGCCATCGCGCCTCAAACCAACGGTGGAGTGGCAGGTCGCCGGCGCCTGCAACTACGACTGCAGCTACTGCATTCAGTCCAAGCGCTACCGGAAGGGCAGACCTGACTCGGTCCAGATGGACAGCGCTCTAAGGGCCTTTGCAGCTCTGCCTGGGACCTGGGAGATCAAGTGCTCCGGCGGCGAGGCCTTTGCCCACCCGCTCTTCATGTCCCAGATTGTTCCTGGCTTGATGGAGCAGACACCCCACCACATCTCGGTGCTGACCAACCTCTCCGCCACCCGGCCGGAGTTGATGCGCTTCGCCGCCCTGACCCGCGGTCGCCTGCGTGTGTTCTCAGCCAGCTTGCACCTGGAGTTCACCGCGCTGCAGGACTTCATCGACAAAGCCACGTGGCTTGTGGACCAGCTGGATCTGGACGTGGACTTTGTGGTCAACCAGGTGGTCTTTCCTGGGCAGGAAGCCCAGGCCGCCGCCTGCAGGGACGCCATTGAAGCGGTGGGTCTGCGCTGGTTCCCCCAGCTCTACAAGGTCAACGGCGGCGTGGCCGAGTTCGGGCCAGAGCTGGAGCGTCTGATTGGTGCCCGGCCCGCCAATCGGGCCCCCAACTTCCAAGGTCTGCGCTGCTGGGCAGGGGTGCACTACTTCGCCGTGGACAAGGACGGCCGGGCCTGGAGTTGCCGCAGTGCAAAGCGGGAGAAGCAAGGTCTGCTGGGCAACATCTTTGACGGCAGCTTTGAGCGCTGGACCCAGAGCCGGGCCTGTCCCTACACCATCTGTCCCTGCACCGTGCCCCGCAACCGCGGCATGATTGAAGGTGCCGCATGACCGGAGGCGCGCCGCGCTACCCCTTGGAGGGGGTGGTCTCGTGGAACATGAACACCACCTGCAACTTCCGCTGCAGCTACTGCACCCAGCGCTTTGTGGATGACCGGAAGAAGTGGGCCAAGGATTTACCGGCATTCATCCAGGGTTTTGTTGCGCTTCCCGGAGACTGGGAGGTCAAGCTCTCAGGGGGTGAGCCCTTCCGCCATCCTGGCTTTGTGGACGCAGTTCAGCAGCTCGCCGATGGGGGGCTGCGGGTCTCTGTGGTGAGCAACTTCTCGGCGTCCAGAGAGCAGCTGGAGGGCTTTGCCCGGGCCACCCAAGACAAGCCCGGGGTGTTCTCGGCCAGCCTGCACCTGGAGTGGGTGGAGACCGAGGCGTTCTTTGAGAAAGCCAGGTGGTTCCAAGAGATATTCGCCGGGCGCTTCTGCGTGACCCTGGTCGCAACGCAGGAGAACTGGCCTCGCATCGCCGAGCTGCGTGAGATGTGGCCGGAGCTGAAGCTCCAGCCCGAGAAGCAGGACCGCGATGTGGTCGCCTACAGTCCTGCTCAGAGACTCCAGCTAAAGGCTTGGGGCGGGCACAACGGCAGCGGCCAAATCGAGCCAGATCTCTCCGGACGGGCCTGCTGGGCGGGGTCCCGATACTTCATCGTCGACCACTTGGGGGAGGCCTACCGCTGCTACCCCGCGCGGCGATACCGGAAGGAATACCTGGGAAACATCTTGGACGGCAGCCTAAGCTTGGGCTTCGAGGCTGCCCTGTGTACCTACAGCTACTGCAACTGCACCGTGCCCCAACAGCGTGGCATGGTGCGCCTGGGAGATTGAATGGCACTGGCCGGAAACATGAAGCTGAGCACTTTCCTCACCCTGGCTGGGTGCACCGGTGCCTTGGGAATCGCAGGCTTCTTCCTGTTTGAGGGTGAGGAGCCTGAGCTTGAGCCCGTTCCAGAGCCCCCGGAGCAGGTGGATCCAGTCGTGGCTGAGCCTGTCGCGGATCCCATCCCGCCCGAGGCCACCAAAGCCGACCCCAAGGGCGGCCCTTGGGGCTCCGATGCCAGCATCGCCATTCTGAGCGTCTCTGAGCTCTCTCCGGTCAGCGGCAAGGCCAAGGACCTCTCCGGAGGTCTGGGCATCAAGGTCAACGTCTACCGGGACGAAGGCCAAGCCGAGAACAACCGGGCCAAGCTGGATCTGGACCGTGACGAGAAGTGGGACATCAAGTTGGATATCGAGCTGGGTCGGGTGGTCGCGCACTACGCTCCCCAGGACGATGAGGCCTACACCCAGACCTGGATGAGCATGGCCGGAGGGCCGTGGGTGCAGGAAGGAGCCGCCAGCGAGAGCAGCGCCGCAACCGCAGCAGAGGGGCAGGATCCGGTGGACGCCGCTCTGCTGAGCTGGATTGGCAAGGATCTTGGGACCACCAAGATCAAGGATGTGACCAAGGGCAAGGCCTTCAAGATCAACGTCTACCAAGACGCCGGGAATTCCACCGCCAACCGGGCCAAGATCGATTTGGACCGGGACGACAAGTGGGACATCAAGGTCACCTTCGAGGAGCCCCCCTCCCGGCAGGTCTCCCCGAGTGACGATGAGGACTACAGCCTGACGCAGACTTGGAGCGGGCAGGCCTGGGAGTAGCGCGCCTGCGACGAGAGGCCGCAGGGGTGGGCTCGGGTTCAGCCCTGGCATGAGGCTATGTAGATGGTCCAGCGGAGTTCAGAATGCAGGTGCTCATCAGCGGTGCGGGAATCGGTGGACTGAGCTTGGCGGCCGGGCTGCTTCGAGCGGGCCACAGCGTGCACATCGTGGAGCGCTCCCTTGAGCTGCGAAGCGGCGGGGCAGGCATCGCGCTCTTCTCGAACGCGACCGCCTGTTTGCGCTGGCTTGGGGTTCAGGTCGATGGCCTGGGTCGCATCTCCCAAGGCTTCGCGGTGGCGACCGCCCAAGGCAAGGTTCTGGGGGCAGCAGGGGAGCCGGTCAGCGATGAGCCCGCGCGCTGTGTCTCCCGGGAGGCGCTGCATGACGCGCTGGCGCTGGCCGCTCAAGGAGCCGAGCTGTACTTGGGGCAGGAACTCGTGGCCTTGCACGATGGCTTGGCGACGCTCTCCAGCGGGGAGCGCATCCAGGCCGACCTGGTGGTCGGTGCGGACGGAATCCACAGCGGGCTGCGCAGTCTCTTGGGGGCCGAGGTGCCGCTGGTGGACTCGGGCTACCGCTGCTGGCGGGCCTTGGTGGCCTCGGGCGTGGGAGAGCAGCCGGACTCCGTGGAGTACTGGGGCCGTGGCGTGCGCGCAGGCATCGTGCCCCTGGAGGGCGATCAGCTCTACCTCTTCCTGACCATGAACAACGGACTGAAGCTCGGATTGGAGGAGGCCTTCTCCGAGTTTGTCGATCCCGTTCGGGCCTGCGTCGCGGCGGCCTTGGATGCAGAAGTTCGACCCATCCAGAGCATGGCCAAGCACGTCTGGCAGCTTCCCGGCGCGGTGTTCTTGGGGGACGCAGCGCACGCCTTCACGCCGAACATGGGGCAGGGGGCCGGTATGGCGATCGAGGACGCGATGGTGTTGGTGCAGTGCCTGGAGCAGCCGCTGGACCAGGCCATCCCCGCCTACATCGCGCGCCGCGCGGAGCGGGTGCAGTGGGTGGCGGAGAGCTCGGAGCGCTTGGGGAAGGTGGCCCAGTGGCAGAGCGGCTTGGGCACGGCCCTGAGAAACTCGATGATGGCCGTCTCGCCCAAGAGTGCCCAGCAGAAGGTGATGATGCGGCTCTGGGAGGGCTCTCCGGTCGCTCAAATCTGAGTTTTTTCGCCCATTGGGTAACAGTGAGACGCCCAGGCGGTGTCTTGGAGCTACTGGACCCCACTGGAGGCGCCCCTGGCCGTCAATGTCGAGGAACTCTACACACGCTACGGACCGATGGTGTATCGGCGGTGTAAGGCTCTGCTCAAAGACGACCAGGCCGCGGAAGAGCTGATGCAAGAGACCTTTATTCAGATTCTGAGACGGCAAGACGTGCTGGAGGTGCATGCCCCCAGCTCGATGCTCTACCGCACCGCGACCAACCTCTGTCTGAACCGCATTCGGGCCAAGGGCCGTCGCCCAGAGGACCCGGACGATGAGCTGGTGATGCGCATCGCCTCCGCCCCCGATTCAGGCGGCGTGAGCGAGGCCCGAAGCGTCCTGGCCCGCATCTTCTCCACCCAGAAGGAGTCCACCCGCACCATGGCTACCCTGCTGCTCCTGGACGGGATGACCCTGGACGAGGTCGCCGAAGAGGTCGGCATGTCGGTCTCCGGCGTGCGCAAGCGCATGCGTGGTCTCAAGGCCCACGTCGCTGAGCTGGAAGGTGTGCTGTGAGCGCCAAGAACACCGGTGGAAGGAACACGCGGGTCCCGCAGCTCTTGGTTGAGCAGCTGGTCTTGGGGGAGCTCTCCCCGGAGAAGGCGGCGACCGTGCGCGCTCGCTTGGAGGCTGAGCCTCAGGGTCTGGAGCGTCTGGCCGAGATCGAGGCCAGCAATGCCCAGGTGCTCAAGCGCATGCCTGCACGGGTGCTGGCGGCCCGTGTGGCCCAGGAACCTGCTCCGGTTTCCCGCCGGTGGATGTGGGCCCCAGCGCTGGCCATCGCGGCCGCTGTTCTGCTCTACGTCGGCGTTCCTCCCCAGGACCCCGTGCAGCCTGTCATCCCCGTGGATCCAGGGGTGCGCATCAAGGGCCCGGCGCTGGAGCTGGCCATCCACCTGCAGACCGCGGAGGGACCTGTTCTGCTGGAAGACCAAGCCCAGGTCCAAGCCGGAGATCAGCTCCAGCTCTCGACCATGAGCGCCAAGCCTGCATACGGCGCGGTGTTCTCGGTGGATGGAAACGGGGTGCTGACCCAGCACCTTCCTGAGCGCGGCACCACCGCCGTGCTGCTTGAGCCCGGGCAGCATCCCTTGCCCCACGCCTACACCTTGGATGATGCGCCGGATTTCGAGCGCTTCTTCCTGCTCAGCTCCTCAGAGCCCTTCGCCTTGCAGCCGCTGATGCAGAAGGCTTGGTCGGGCGCGGTGGAGCTGGACCCCAAGATTGAGCAGCGGGTGCTTACCCTGCGAAAGGAGACGCCATGAGCGCCTTGCTATTGGCCGCCCTTGCTGGCAGTGATTCCTATGCTGAAACCAAGCGTTTCGCCCTGGTCGTTGGTGCCAATGACGGCGGGATAGGCCGGGTGACGCTGCGCTACGCCGTCACCGACGCCCAAGCCATGGAAGACGTGCTCCTGGAGCTGGGCGGGGTGGCTCCGGGGGCCTCGGTCTTGCTTGAGGATCCGGATCGATCCGCCATGGACCAGGGCATGGCCCAGGTTGGAGATCTGGTCGCGCGGGCCCATGACAATGGCGACCGCGCCGAGGTCATCGTGTACTACTCCGGCCACTCCGATGCCCAAGGCTTGCGCCTCTCGGAGAACCACTACCTCTACTCCGAGCTGCGGGAGTCCCTGGATGATCTGGACGCCGAAGTGCGCATCTTGATCCTGGACTCTTGCTCCAGCGGGGCCATCGTGCGCACCAAGGGCGGCACACACACGGCTCCTTTCCTGGTGGACGACTCGGTCAAGGTCGAAGGCTACGCCTACCTGACCAGCGCCTCTGCCGACGAGGCCGCCCAAGAAGCCGACAGCATCCAGGGCAGCTTCTTCACCCAGGCCCTGGTCACGGGCTTGCGTGGCGCTGCAGACAACTCGGCGGACGGGCGGGTGACGCTGAACGAGGTCTACCAGTTCTCCTACGACCAGACCCTCTCCCGCACCGAAGGCAGCATGGTCGGCCCGCAGCACGCCAGCTTCGACATCCAGCTGGTGGGCAGCGGCGACTTGGTCATGACCGAGTTGAGCACCGCCGGCGCCGAGCTGGTCCTGGGCCAGGCTCTGGGCGGACGGATCTACGTGCGCGACAGCAAGGGCGCCCTGGTCGTGGAGCTGGACAAGCCTGCGGGCCGTCCCCTGAGCCTGGGCCTCACTCCGGGCGAGTATCGGGTGCTCTGGGTGGATGAGAAGGGCGACTTGGCCCGCGCCGACCTGACCTTGGCTGCGGGCGTTCCGGGCGGGCTGTCCCCGAAGGACTTTCAGTCCGTGGATGGGGCGCTGGCTGTGCGCCGTGGGGATGAGCCCCTCACCCCGCAGAAGTTCACGTTCTCGGCGGTGCCGCTGCCCTATCTGACCCGGAACATCTATGGCGTGGAGCTGGCCTTGCTCGGTACGCGCTCCGGATCGGTCTCCAGAGCGCAGCTGGCGACGGTTGCGGCGGGCGTGACCCAGAGTTTCAGCGGCGTACAAGCGGCCGGCGCTTTCGCATGGAGCGAAGGGGACGGTCAAGGGCTGCAGACGGCGGGGGGCGCGGTCTACACCCGGGGCATGATGACCGGCGTGCAGCTCTCGCCCATCACCATCGCGGGGGACATTCGCGGCACACAGGTGGGGGCCGTCACCATCGCTGGCGAGATGATGGGGCTCCAGCTCGGTACCCTGAACATCGCCCGCGCCAGCTCCCAACAGCTCGGTGTGATCAACATCGGCGGGGAGGTGCAGCGCAAGCAGGTGGGTGTCGTCAACATCGCAGGCCGGGCCAACGGCGGCGGGCTGGGCATCATCAACATCGCCGGCTCCGGCAGCGGCAGCCAGTTGGGCATCATCAACGTCGCGGGCCGCGACTACACGGGGACCTCGCTGGGCCTGCTCACCCTCAAGGCCGGGGGCTACAACACCCTGCAGGTGGGCGGAAATGAACTGACTGCGGTGGAGCTCGTGGGCACTCTGGGCGACCCCAGGCTGCACACGGTCTTTGCCTACAGCTTCTCTCCGAACACGCGCTACCTCCAGGCTGGCCTGGGACTGGGCAGCCACAAGGAACTCTCGAGCCGGTGGTTCGTCGACACGGACGTGGTCGTGACCAGCGGCGACTACGTCGGGACCAGCGGCGTCTCCTTGGGGCTGCGGCCTCGGGTGAAGGCAGGATTCGCTCTGACGGAGCACCTTGCCATTGCCGCTGGGCCTTCCCTGAACGTCGGCCTGGTCGAGCTTGGCTATGGCGACGAGGCCACTGCTCCGCCGCTTCCTTCGGCGCCCGGACAGGAGACGGAGGGGGGCTTTCAGACCCTGTGGGGCACCGACATCTGGCCTGGCGCCTCACTGTCCGTGAACTGGATGTAGTGCAGGGCCTTCAGTTGCCTATCCAAGGACGAGCTGAGAGAACTCAGAAGTTCAGCTTGTAGCCCAAGAACGCACCGGCGTTGGTCTGCCCACTGGCGTCGTTCATCGCGCGGCCTTCCAGGCTCCAGCGGCCGCCGTCGTTGATGTCGCCCACCGAGAGCCCCGCGCGGGCCATCCAGGACTCATCGGTGCGGTACTCGCCGCCCATGAAGTAGTTGCCGTTCTCGCCGTACTTGCCGCGCATCTCGGCGCCCAAGGTGCCCAGTGACTGTCCGCCACCTTCCTCGTAGCGACCGAAGAGACGGGCGCTGAGCTCTTCGTTCTTGAAGGCTGCGGCCAGCTCGGCGCTCATTGTGTCCGGCGTCTGGTTGTAGTTGCCGTCTAGTGAGAAGGTGCCCGCGTCGGTCTGGTGGGTCAGGTTGCCGTTGATCGCCAGGCTCTCATCCTGCATGCCGTACTCGGCTCCCAGGCTCGCCGAGGTGTTCTCACCCGTGTAGGAGTACCCGACGTTGATGGTGTTCAACGCGATGTCCAGGGTGCTGCCCAGGTTCACACCTGCCAGCAGAGCGTGCCCGCCACCCAAGCCCATCTTGTGCTCGATGTCCGGGATGTCCTGATTGGTCAGGATGAAAGTCGCTGCGCCGGCCAGGGCCGCTGCCAGAACAGTTCGGGGGTGCTCCAGAGCCCAACCGGAGATCGCCGCGGCGATGTTGGAGTCCGCGAGCAGCTGCTCAATACGGGGCTCGAGGGCCTTCTCCAAAGCATCGGAGAACTGCGCTGCGATGTCAGCCTCAGAGGGCTCTGCTTGACCAACCAGCCACTCTTTGACCGCTTTGAAGGCGTCTTCCACGGCGCCGTTGGCGTGCTCATTGAGCTTCTCCTCGGAGAGCTCCTTGGCCACGACCTTGTAGAGCTCGCCACCCAGAAAGCCGCCGAGGGCCTGCTCGTAGGACTGCTTGGCGTTCTGGAGCTGGAGCTGCTCACCGGTGAAGGCGTTGTCGCCGACCTCCGGTGAAACGGCGGGCGCCACCGTGGTCTCGGTGCCGGTGGTCTGTGTCTGCCGACGGGTCTGTGCGGGCATTGGGCGGCTCTCTCACGCGCGGGGAAGGGTCAATGTAGCGCAATCGACCCCGGATCCGAAGGCCAAAGCCTGTCAGTCCTGTTGCTTAGAGCGGTGCTCGGCGAGCGCTTCTTGAGGATCTTTGCCCGTGGGCACGAAGAGCACGGCATAGCCGTTCACGCAGTGACGGGTTCCGGTCGGGGTCTGCGGGGCGTCCTGAAAGATGTGCCCCAAGTGGCCATCACAGCGTCCACAGCGCATCTCGGTGCGGGTGCGGCCGTGGCTTGTGTCGACGTAGGTCTTCACAGCGCCCGCTTCGACCTCGTCGTAGAAGCTGGGCCATCCACAGCCGCTGTGGAACTTGTGCTCGGCCGCGTAGAGCTTCTGGGCGCAGCCCGCGCAGTGATAAAAGCCCTCCTCCTCATTGTTCAGATAGCGACCTGTGCCGGGGGCTTCCGTCGCGGAGTGGCGCAGGATCTTGTACTCCGTCTCGCTCAGGATGGACTTCCAGATGCTGTCGGCCACGGCGGTGGCGTCAGTTGTGGGGTTCAGGCCGGGATCGTTGCTCTTGGACACGGAGTCTCCATTCGAGGGCGAGCCCCACACTTTGCACGCCGGGGGACAAGGCAAGGGATAGGGCGGTGACCCAAGGAGCTTGCCATGTCTGCCATCGTTCTTCATCACTTGGAGCTGTCCCGATCCACCCGTGTGCTGTGGGCGCTCGAGGAGCTGGGTTTGGACTACGAGATCAAGACCTACAAGCGGGACAAGAACTTCCGCGCGGACCCGGCCCTCAAAGAGGTGCACCCCTTGGGCAAGTCGCCTGTGGTGCAGGTCGACGGCATGGCCCTGGCGGAGTCGGCGGCGATCTTGGAGCACCTGGTGGAGATGGGGGATGGCACCCTGCGTCCGCAGACCCCTCAGGAACGCCAACAGGTGCGCTACTGGCTGCACTTTGCCGAGGGCACCCTGATGCCGACTCTGCTCATGTCCCTGGTGCACGGCACCGCGATCGACAAGGTGCCCTTCCTGATTCGGCCCGTGGTCAAAGGCATCCTGGGCACCATCGATGGGGCCTTCACCAATCCGGAGATCATCCGGAACATGGGCTTTGTGGAGCAGACCCTGAGTACCCAGCCTTGGCTGGCTGGAGACAACTTCACCGCCGCGGACATTCAGATGTCCTATGGCCTACAAGCCGGCGTCAAGCGCGCGCCAACGGGGCAGAGCTACCCCAATATCCAGGCGTACATCCAGCGCTTTGAAGCGCGTCCCGCCTACAAGAAGGCCGTGGAAATCGGCGGCAGCCCTATGCCTGAGTAGGACGGCCGCCCTCGCTGGGGCTAGAGCAGCTCGAGAACATTGTTCTGGTGGCTGGTGATGGCGGACTTCTTGGTCCCCTTGCCGTTTTTATAGACCGTGCCAGTACCGCTGCCCGTCGCGGTGGTGCTCGAGAGGACCTCTCCCTCAGGGGTGACCAGGGTGGTGATCAGGGTGTAGTCCTCGGGAACGCTGCCTTGGCCTTTCTCGATCCACTTGTCGGCCTGGTAGCTCAGGGTGAGGTTGATCTCAGTGTCCAAAGGGGCGGGCCCCTCATAGGGCTCCTCGAAGATCACCTTGACGCTGTCTACGTCGAGATCCTCGCTGTCCTCGTGGCTCAGGGCAACGCCGTAGCCGTCCTCGTATGCGTAGATGCCGACGTAGCCATAGGTGGTTCCCGTGCTGTCAGCGTAGGGCGTCCAGGCCACTCCAACTTCGCCGGTCTCGGCGTCGTAGCTGGGCACCGTCAGCTCCGCCTCCATCTGCTCCCCGGCGGGGTCTCCCTCGCTGTCCAGCAGGTCGATCAGGGCCAGGTAGACGTAGTCTTCTGGGGACTCGCCAGGATCAAACTCCAGGGTGGAGGAATTGAAGCTGCGGACGGACATCACTGGGGTGTCGTCGGTGGTCATGAGGACCGACTCGCCGGTGACGTTGTCCAAGAGCTCCACCTCAAGTGCTGTCGCCTGCCCGTCGGACTCCGTCCAAGTGACCAGCTTGGCGTCGCCGGCGCTGCTCTCCTTCAGGGTGGCCTGTGAGAGTGCCGGGGTCACGGACTCAGATGGAGGCGCAATGGTCTGCTCAAAGCTGTCCAAGGTCGCGCCCTCCTCGTCCAACAGAACGGCCTTCATGACGATGTTGTCTTCGAACACAAAGTCGGCAGACAGCTCCGCCTTGTAGCGTTGGCGTACCTCGCTCATGGTGAGGGCCACGGGGGTCTCGCCGTCCACAGAGGCGGTGACCTCGACGGTCCCACCTCCGGCCCAGTCCTTGTCCTCGTTGCCCAGGACCACGGTCAGCTGGCCTGCGGCGTTGCTTCGGGCACGGACCTTCCACCCCTCGGTGCTGTCTTCGGCGGGCTTGGCGTCCAGGCCATCCACGCTGACTTCGAACTCCTGCTGCTCGCCGAAGGGGTCGCCGTTGTTGTCGATCATGTTCGCGGTCTTGAAGGTCAGCGTGACCGTCTCGCCGCTGCCGTCTTCTCCCAACGCGTCGAGCTGGCCAGTGAACACCAGACGGCCGCGCTCGCCTTGCTCCAGAGTGAGGGCTTCCATGGCGGCGCCGTTTGTGGCGTCGGAGATGGTGATGTCCGCGGAGCCGATCTCCGAAGCGCTGGTGCCGCTGGTGCGCAGCCAGAAGGTGTAGGTGTAGCCGCCGGAGCTGGTGGTCTTCTGCTTGATCTTGGCCTTCTTCACCTTGGCCTTGTCGTCGTCCGCAGCTTGGGCGTCCTGGGTCAAGGACAGACCGGTCATGGGGGCCGCCAGCGTGGTCGTTACGTCGAGGGCGAGAAGGGCGAGAGTGCTCAGGGCGAGGGTGCGGTACACGGGGCCTCCATTGGGTTCCCCCTCTGTTTAGAGCGGGGGCCCCAGCGTGGGATCCCACGCACTTCCTACCCCCTGCCTTTGGCGCTCCATGGCGCTGTGGCCGACCACTGCTCTACAGGGCCAAGAGCGGCGCGAAGGGGTCGGCCCCGGACTCCAAGGCCTCCAAGGTCTCGGCACCCTGCAGGTCGGTGACCCGGATGTCCATGGGCCCCAGCTGGTGTCGTGTGGACACCCAGGCCCCCGTGGAGAGCTGCACCCAATCCTCCCAGCTAGCGCCGGCCCCCCCGATTGGAATGATCGACACCCACATCTGCCAGGACTCAGGCCGCCCGTTCTCATCCAGGTGCCAGAGGTAGGCGTCGCCGGGGGTGACCCCGCCGGAGCTGTATTGCACCAGCAAGGACTCGCTGCCGTCGGGCTGGGCGACGCGGGAGCGGGTGGTCCCGGGATCAAAGGCCTTGTTCATGGCGCCCAGCCAGAAGCTGTCGTTGGCCCAGGCTTCGTAGGCCTCCTGTACGGCCTGGTCCTTGGCTGTGCCCTCCAGGGCCACGCCGTCCTGGGTGGCCACGCCTTGGAGCGTGTTCAGGTCCACCAGGGCCTCCCGGCCATCCTGGGTGACCCGCACGAAGTGACGCTCGCGATCCCAGAGGTGGGTGTAGCGCTCGGCATAGGTCCAGCGAACAGCGCCGGTCTTGGCCCAAGCCTCTCGGTCCACGGAGTCGATCATCTCGTTGGCCAGAGTGTCTGCCGCCGCATCGCTCACGCCCACAGGAGCAGGCTCGTTGAGCGCCACAAAGCCACCACCGCACATCAGCACCCCTGCCAGGGTCAGCGCTCCGGCGCCGATCGCCAGTCTCTTTGTCCAGGTCTTCATCCGCCGTTCCTCTTGCTGTGGCTCTGAAGCTTGCCGTCCACCTTCTTCAAGGCCGCGCGCATTTGCTCAGCCAGGTCGTCCTGGTGTAGCAGGGGCGAGGTGTGGGCGGCGCAGAGGTTTCGGGCCTCTGACCAACGCTCGATGAGCGCGCGGGCCCAGTCCTGGAAGGCCTTTGCGGCGCCAGGCTCTCGGATCAACGCTTTGGCCAAGGTCGGGTGGAGGCTGACGCCGCCGACCAGAGGCAGGCCCATGTGGTTGAAGGTGTCGTCCACATGGATGGTCTTGCTCGCCGGGTGGTAGGCCAGCACCGAGCTGAAGTGCACGTCAGGATTTTTGTGGATGAAGTGCACGCCTTTGGGCACGGAGAACTCCAGATCTGGCGCGAAGAGCGCATGGAGTTCCGCATCGTCCACGCGCAGCGCTTGCCAAGGGAGATCCGGGGCCTTGTCCACATGGCGGCTGCTGCCGTAGAGCGCGGCCTTGGGGAACTGCTTGTGGGCGGCTGCAACATGGATGGTGTGGAAGGGGTGCAGGTTCAGGATGGCTTGAACGGCCTGACCCCCGTCGGTCAGGGCGTACACCTTGGCCAAGATGCCGGCCGGCAAGGTGTAGGAGTCCAGAAGCACAAAGCCTCCAGTAGCCAAACGCACCAACGAAGCTTGCGTTCCGACGTTCACCACGCCGCCGATTCGGAACTTCCCGCGGATGTTCCAGAAGCCGTCGCCGACCTCGATGAGTTCTTCAGACATGGGACCTGCAGCAGAGGGTGTCAGTCAGCGCGTTGCTCGAGCACCTTGAGGATGCCCATCTTGCGCAGAAGCCAGCCATCCAATCTCGGGAAGAGCTGGGCCAGGGCCAAGAGGGGGCGCACAGGGGTAGGCGTGACCAAGACCTCCGGTGCACCATTGAGCGCTCTCAGAGTCCCGCGGACGACCTGGGAGAGGGGCACTTCTTTCATCATGGCTGGTGCGCGCATGCCGGTGTCCTTCCACATGCCGGCCTGTCCGACGAAGCTGGGGCAGACCACGCCGACGTGTACACCGCTGTCTTGAAGTTCGATGCGGATGCTGGCCGCAAAACCGTTGAGACCGTGCTTGGTGGCGGTGTAGATCGCGTTGTAGGGGGTAGGGGACTTGCCCGACATCGAGGACACCATCACCACGGCACCTTGGCCCTGCTCAACCATCTGCGGCAGCACGAGGCGGGTCAGATGAATGGGGGCTTGCAGGTTCACCGCGAGTTGCAGGTCTACCTGTGCCAGGTCGGACTCCAAGAAGGTGTCCGGGTGCTCCACGCCTGCGTTGTTCACAAGGGCCCGAATTGGACCCCAGGCTTGAGCGCTCTGCACCAACTGCTCCCGGAAGGCACTGCTGCTGATGTCCCCAGCCAAGCTGCGCGCCTGTCCGCCTGCCGCCTCGACCAGCGCGGCGGTCTTGGCCAAGCCCTCTGCGCTGCGCGCAGTCAGGAGGACGTGGGCGCCGTGCCGGCCCAGCTCCTCGGCGATGGCCACACCGATGCCCCTGGAGGCCCCGGTGAGCAACACCACTTGTGCGCGCAGGTCCATGCTCAGAGCATGCCCTTGAGCACGCTCAAGACCTCAGCGATGTCCGCCTCGGTGTGGGCAGCGTTGATCTGGAAGCGAATGCTCTGGTCTCCCTTGGGCACGACTGGGAAGTTCAAGCCCACCACCAAGACGCCGCCGTCCGTGAAGGCCTGCACCATGTCTCGGGTCTTCTCTGTGTCCCGAACCATCAGCGGAACGACGGGGTGAACGCCGGGAATGCTCTCTTGGCCCAAGTCGGCCAAGCCCTGGCGGAACTGGGCGATACGTGCGCGCACGTTGGCCAAGCGCTCAATGCCCTCGGGAGAGTCGGCGATGTCCACCGCCTTGCTGGCCGCAGCACAGTCCGCCACAGAGAGGGGGTTGGTGTAGATGTAAGTATCGGCCTTCTGACGAACCGCTTCGACCACCGCTGGGCTGGCCGCCACAAAGCCGCCGTTGACCCCAAAGGCCTTGCCGAAGGTGCCGACCAGGATGTCGGCTTTGGCGCCGCAGACCTCTTCCGTGCCGCGGCCGGTCTCCCCGTAGGAGCCGATGCCGTGGGAGTCGTCCATGACGGTGACCAGGCCTTCTGCGAAGCGCTCACGGTGTGGCGCCAGGACGGCGTTGATCTCCGCCATGGGGCAGTGGTCGCCGCGCATGGAGAACACACCGTCAAAGATAACCACGACGCGCTCGATGCCTTCGGGCACAGCCTCGATGCAGGCCTTGAGCTCGTCCATGTTGTTGTGCTGAAAGATCGCCTTGTTGGAGCGGGGAACCCCAGCGATGCGCATCGCCCGGATGATGCAGTTGTGGTTCAGCTGATCACCGATCCAGAAAGTCTTCTTGTTCTGGAGGGCCAGGGCCAAGCCCAAGTTGGTCGTGTAGGCCGAGTTGAAGATCTTCGCCGATGGGCGCCCGCAGAAGGCAGCGATGCGCTCTTCGAGCTGCACATGAGCGGAGAAGGTGCCGTCGATGAATCGAACCGCGCCTGGACCTGCGCCAAAGCGATGTGTCGCGGCGTCCGCTGCTTGAATCACCTGAGGGTGGTGGCTCAAAGACAGGTAGGAGTTGGAGTTCATCCGGATGAAGGACTGCTCGTGGCCGTCCAGCTTGTAGCGGGGCCCAAAGGCACCTTGGGGCGGAATCACGTCGACGATGACGCGTTCGGGGGCCTTGGCTCGGCCCTCTGCCGTGAGGTTTTCGACTTCGCGACGCAGGCCTGCGTCCATCCGCTCCAGAGACATGAGCAACTCCACTTGTGGGGCGAAGTCTATCTCTTCAGCGCCTCCGGAGAGAGGGCTTGACTCAGTCCTTGTTCCTGGGCTTGCGTCGCCTTGGCGCCGTGCCACCCGCTGCGCTGCTGCCGCTGCTTGCGCTGGTGCGAGTCGAGCTGCTGGCGCTTCCACCACTGCGTGCTGGTCTGCGCTCTACAACGACTGGCGCGTTGGGGCCCTTGCGCGGCTTGCGACGCTTCTGTTGACTGCGCCCCTCGCCACTGCGGCTCTGTGTGGAGCGGCTCTCGCCTCCACGGCTCTCACCACCGCGGCCGGTGCCCGAGTTCCTTGAACTCCGACGGCGTCCACTGGACTCGCCGCCAGGGGAGGCATCGCTGCTCTTTCGCAGGTCTGGCCGCTCATCACGGCGTCCGTCCCGACGGTCGTCCCGGCGGCCTTCGCTTTGCTTCCGCAGATCCGGGCGCTCATCGCGTCGCCCATCGCGTCGCCCCTCGGTCTTCCGCAGATCCGGGCGCTCATCACTGCGTCCGCTCCGGTCACTGGACTTCTTTCGCAGGTCTGGGCGCTCATCACGGCGCCCTTCGCTGCGTCCGCCGCTGCGTCCACCGCTGCGGCCATCGGTGCGTCCATCGGTGCGTCCATCGGTGCGTCCATCGGTGCGTCCATCGCTGCGTCCGTTTCGCTCGCTGTCACCCTTCGTTCGCAGGTCCGGGCGTTCATCTCGTCTGCCACGGCTTCGTTTTCGGGGGCTTTCGGCATCGTTTCGAGGAGTGTCGGAACGATTTCGGCCGCCGCGGTCACTCTTTCGAGCGCCGCCACGAGACTCTTGGCGCTGGCCCGAGCCTGCCGTGCGGGACTTTGAGGCCGCCTGGGAACCAGGCTTTGCGCTGCCAGGCTTGCCGCGTTTCACGGCCCGACGCGCCAGCACGCGCTCCACTTCCTCTTCCTGCTCCTCCATGTCCTTGGGCAACTCAAGTCCCAAGGCCACGCGGCGTTGGTACTCAGCGCGCGCAGACGCTGCGATCTCGTCCAAGACCGACTGGGTGTTTGCCTTGCGGGAGGAGCCCTTGAACTTTCCGGTCAGCTCGGTCTCTGGGTCCAGATCGTTCTTCTCGTAGAGCGCCCACATCTCCTCGGCATAGCGGGTCTTCTTCAGGGAAGGGGCCCAACGTGACAAGAACGAGGTCAGGTTCTTTACGTCTCGAATCAGCAGCTTCTGGGCGTTCCGGTTGTGTGCCGGGTCCACCGCCTGGGGGAAGTCGATGATCACCGGACCTTCCGGGCTCATCAGGACGTTGAAGTCCGAGAGGTCGCCATGAACGACCCCGGCGCAGAGCATGCGCACGACATCCTTGAGCAGCGTCTTGAAGACCGCCATGGCCTCATCGGGGGCCAACTCCACGTCACAGAGACGCGGGGCCGGTTCGCCGTCAAAGTCCTGGATCAGCTCCATGACCAGCACCCCGTCGATGAAGACGTAGGGTTCTGGGACACGGACGCCAGCTGCGGCCAGGCGGTAGATCACGTCCACTTCAGCGTTTCGCCAAGCGGCCTCTTCTTGCTCTTTGCCAAAGCGCGAGCGGCTGCCCATGGCGCGTTGGCTACGGCTGTTCCGGACTTTGCGGCCCTCGGTGTACTCAGCGCGGTGCTTGAAGCTTCGGTTGTTGGCCGTCTTGTAGATCTTCGCGACGCGAATTTCGTCGTCGGAGAGCACAAGGTAAACCTCGGCCTCCTTGCCGCTCATGAGCGGGCGAATGATCTCTTGAATGGCCCCCTGCTCCATCAGCACCTCAAGGCGCTCTTGTGCCCTCATCCGAGTTCCTCCAATTAGGGGATTGGACCCAGGGTGACCGTGCCCTGGTCTTTGGGCTCAGGATCCCGAAGGACGGCCCAGGTTGCAGCGCCTGCGCCTAAAGCGGCGACACCACCCACGCCAGCCCACAATCCCCAGCGAGGCCCCGTCTCTTCCACTGGACCCCCGGGACCGGGCACCTGCGGATTCAGCAGAAGCTCCAAGAGCAGGGCGTTGTCGTTCGGCGCCAGTGCTGGCACATCAAAGGCCACCCGGTCCGGGCGGATGTCCCCAGCGTCAGTCACGTAGCTGCCAATGGCCGGGACGAGATTTAGGATCGACTGGGTGGGATCCTTGCCCGCAGGGGCGCTCAGAGCCTGGGAGAAGTTCTTGGACCGGGCACTGTAGAGGGCAACGACCACGTCATCGCCTACCTGTCCGCCGAGCAGAATCAGTGGCGTCTGGGCATAGGCGCCCAAGGCCGCGTAGAGGTTGTTGGTCTGGGCCATCCGCAGGTTCTCGTCCTGGGTGGGCTCAGCGAGACTCAGGCCGCCAAAACTTAGGTTTACCGTCGCGGTTTGGCCGGGGCTCACTTCGGTGACTGCGGCGTAGCGCGCACCGCTGGAGTCCGTGGCGTAGACGTAGTGAGTCCCTGGCGCCAAACCCTCGGCCTGGGGGCCGCTCATCTCGATTCCATCCAGCTTGACCGTGCTCTCTCCCTTGCCCTTCAGGCTGAGGGTGCCGGTGCCCTTCTTGAGCACGTTGGCCTTGGCTTGGGTGTAAAGCTCAATGACATCTGGGGGATAGGACATGGTGTCCAGCTCCCGCTTCGGATCCAGAACCACGGCTGCGCTGAAGGCTTCCATGGCGGCATCGCTGTTTCCCATTCCGGATTGCACCAAGCCAAGGGTCAGGTAGCCCTCGATCAGAGCGCCGGTGCTACCACTCAGTCTGGCGCCCTCGGAGAGGGCTTCGACGCCCGCCTCCAGCAGCGGGATCGCAGCGTCAGGCTCGGCGTTCTGGTACAGAACCCGTCCCTCGTCCACCAGGGCTTCCCCTTCGCTCAGAGCGTAGGAATCCAGGACCAAGCTGGAACGTCCTTGTAGGCGTACAGCGACCTCGTCCGGGCCTACCGGCACCATTGCGCCCGAGGCTGTCAAGCTCTCGACGATTCGCTCGCTGCTCTCACGGCCCTGCGCTTCGCTCTGACCAGGGATGTGCAGCCCCAAGACCGCGACTTCTGGTGCAGCGCTCGCGACCGCTGCCAAAAGGATCCACATAGACGCTCCAGATGCTGTGAGTGTACCTGTTCCCACAAGTGGACGACACCCGACGGGGTGGGTGTCTGCCGTTAGAGGTCTCCAATGAACGCACTCTTGCTCTCTCTTCTCCTGGCGATCGGCGCTTCGACTCCGGCATCCGCGCAGGCCTCTGATCCCGAGCAGCTGATGCGTGAGGGTCATCCCGTAGAGGCCATGGAAGCGGCGCGCGCCGGGGTGCGTGAAGCGCCTGAGGACGTCGCAAAGCACGAGCTGCTCATCGACCTGATGAACAACCTGGGCTTGGCTCTCCAAGGGGAGATCGCCTACCTCCAGTTCGCCGAGGACAACGATCAGGATCCCATGGCTTGGTACCTGCTCGGCCGTGCCGCGCTGGATCCTCGCCGGGCGAGCACCGCCTACGCAAAAGCCCTGTCTTTGGATCCCAACTATGCCCGGGCGACCATGGGCCTGGCCTCGGTCCAGCGTGCGCTTGGAGAGCCCGAGGACGCGATCAAGCTCTACCGTCAAGCAACGGCGGCGCAGCCCGGCTTGGCCGAGGCGTGGTCTGGGCTTGGAGCCACCCTGATGGACCAGGGCAAGGCCGCTGAGGCCTTGGAGGTGTGTCTCCAAGCCATGGTGGCCGTTCCTCGTGACCGCGAGGCCTACTTGGCCGCCTCCGTGCTGGAGCCCGACATGGCGCGGGACCACCTGCAACGTGGGGTCAAAGCTGTGCCGGACAGTCCTGAGCTTCGCGCTGCGCTCGGGCGGGTGCAGCTTCGTGAAGGGGACTTTAAAAAGGCAAGGGAGAACTTGGACCTTGCCCTGGCCAAAGACCCAGGTGCCGTTCAGGCCATCTTCGATAGGGCCGTGGTCGGCGAGCTGGAGGCCGGCCGCTTGGACACAGAGGGCCAGGCCATGCTGGCGCGGGCCCGCTCGCTGATTCAGGAGTCACCGGTCGCAGCCGAGCTGGGTGTTCGTGACTTGGTGACCAAGTACCCCGAGTGCTACCTGGTCTACTTGGTGCAGGGACACCTCTTCATCGGCCTGGGACGCCAGATGGAGGCCGTCACGAGCCTCTCCAAGGCCCTTGAGCTGGAGCCCACATCTCCGGACGTGCAGGGGGCCATGGGGATGTTGTTGCTCACCATGGGCGATGCTGCCCGCGCGCTGCCGCTGCTGGAGTCGGCGTACAAATCTAGGCCATGGGATGTGGAGCTGGGGGTGAGCGCCGGCATGGCGACCGCCAATGCCAAGGGAATCAACGCCGGAGTCACGGCGCTCGGCGCTGTTGCGGACGCACATCCGACCGAGCTTGCGCCCGTCATGGCACTGGTGACCCTGCTCAGCCAAGCGGGCCGGCCGGACGTGGCCTACCAAGTGCTCAATCGAGCCGTGACGCGCTATCCGCATCCCACGCTGATTCTCTCAAAGGCCGCCGCTGCCCAGGACTTGGGCCGCAAAGCCGAAGCCGCGGCTCTGCTGCGAGAGCTGGAAGAGCTCACCGGGGACCCCAAGTATGGGAGCATGGCGGCGGAGCTTGAGCCTTGAGTACAATTCGACTGCTGGAAGTTGTGGTGCCCTGTCTGCGGTACCACCGCGCGCGGGTCTTCTACGAGAAGGTCTTGGGGCTCGAAGCGGTCAGCTCAGGTCGCTCCCATGTCTTCTTCGCCTGTGGCGGTGCCAAGCTGGCCTTGGTCGACGCCAGCGGTGGGGATCCGATGGTCCGCCCCAGTGGCCACGGCGTCTACCTGGACATGGAGGTCGACGATCTCAACGCCCTCAAGCGGCGCTGCATGAAGGAGCGCATCGAGCTGCTCGATGAGCGCCGGGACGAGCACGGCAAGGCCATCACCCTGCGGGACACGGAAGGGAACCTGCTCAACATCTTCCAGGCCGGGACCGTTTCTTGATCTTGTTGGCCGCCTTGGCGCTGGCCTCGGCCGAGACAGGAATGGCCGAGACCGGGATGCTGGAGACGGGGCTGGAGGTCGGGGACTTTGAGCTGATCCACGGAGAGGACGCCGACGATGACGGGTGGCCTGATTCAGTGGACTGCAATGTGTACAACCCCAGCGTCTTCCCTGGCGCTCAGGAGGTTTGCAACGGCTTGGACAGCGACTGTGATGGTCTCATCGACGAGGCCATGGAGCTGTGCGGGGATGGCAGCGACAACGACTGTGATGCCCAAGTTGACGAAGGGTGTGGCCTCTGCGGCGAGGAGGGAGAGCCTGCAGGGGGGAGCGCTGCGCTGGTCTTCCTGGGCTTCCTTTTGGCCGGGGGTTGGCTGCGAGGGGTGAACAAGCGCTGGCCCGGCCTCGCTTGAGCCAATACTGAACAAACATGTTGGTCTTAGGCATCGATCCCGGCTCCACCGCCACCGGCTACGGCTTGGTGACCCGTCAACGTGGCCGCTACCGCATGATTACGGCCGGCGCGATCAAGACCAAGAGCAAGGACCCCATTCCTCAGCGCTTGCAAGAGATCTACAGCGGACTCTGCGCCATCATCCAGGTGCATCGCCCCGAAGTAGTCGCGATCGAGGCCATCTTTAGGCACAAGTCCAGCGAGTCTGCGCTGCGCTTGGGTCAGGCCCGCGGGGTAGCCCTGCTCGCGGGGGCAGGGGCCGATTGCCCCATCTTTGAGTACAACGCCATGACCGTGAAGAAGTCCGTCACGGGCAGCGGGCGGGCGGACAAGGAGCAGGTCCGTCGTATGGTCGGCATGCTCACTGGGGCCGACCTGAGCGCCCTGAACAACGATGCGTGCGACGCCGTCGCAATCGCCATCACCCACCTGGCCCACGCCGCACACCACGCGGCCCAAGGGAGCCGAAGATGATCGCACGCTTGCGGGGAACGCTGGTGGAGAAAGAGCCTTCCACCTTGATTGTGGACGTAGGAGGAGTGGGCTACGCCGTGACCGTTGGGCCGGCAATGGCCGCCCGCGTGGTCTTGGACTCCGAGCTCATCCTGTCCATCAGCACCCAAGTGCGCGAGGACAGCTTCACGCTCTACGGCTTTGACAGCACCGATGAGCGGCGGCTCTTTGAGCTGCTGATTTCCGTGAGTGGGGTCGGTCCCAAGATGGGCGTCGCCTTGTTGGACACCTTGGGTCCCAAGGGCCTCAGTCGTGCCATCCAAGAAGAGGACAGCCGGGCTCTGTGCGCGGTCTCCGGCGTAGGCAAGAAGACAGCCCAGCGCCTGCTCCTGGAGCTGCGGGGCAAAATCATGCCCGTCTTCACGCCCGCTGGCGCGCCTGCGCTCAAGGCCCCTGCGCCAGCCCAAGCCGAGGACCCTCTGCGCCTGGCCTTGGCCCGCTTGGGCTACAAGAAGTCCGAGATCGACCGCGCCATTGAAGGGGTTGAGCGGGCCGGGGACAACCAAGGCACGCTGAGCCAGCGGCTCTCTGCCAGCCTGCGCATTCTCTCTGGAGGCCGCCTGTGAGTCGCATTGTGGACCCCAACGGCGACCCCATCGGGGAGGACCGAGACGAGTTCTTCGACCCGGCTCTGCGCCCCAAGAGTTTGGACGAGTACGTCGGTCAGGAGCGCATCAAGGCGAACCTGCGCGTCTACATTCGCGCGGCCATTCAGCGTGGAGAGGCCCTGGATCATGTGCTCTTCGCGGGGCCTCCCGGACTCGGAAAGACCTCGCTGGCGTACATCTTGGGAGAGGAGCTCGGAGTAGAGGTCCGCACGACGAGCGGGCCTGTCATTGAGCGGGGAGGGGATCTGGCCGCCTTGCTCAACAACCTGCAGGAGCGGGAGATCTTGTTCATCGACGAGATCCACCGCATGAACCGTGCCGTCGAAGAGGTGCTCTACCCCGCGATGGAGGACTACGAGATCGACGTGGTTCTGGGAACCGGACCTGGCGCCCAGTCCGTCAAACTGCCCTTGCAGCGCTTCACCTTGGTCGGCGCCACCACCCGCGCAGGACTGCTCACCAGCCCGCTGCGGGCCCGCTTTGGCATCCAGTGCTCCATGGACTTCTACACCGCCGAGGAGCTGGTGTTGATCGTCACGCGTAGCGCTGAGCGCCTGGGTGTGGAGATCACCAGTGATGGGGCGGAGGAGCTGGGCTCTCGTTGCCGGGGGACCCCACGCGTGGCCAACCGGCTGCTCAAGCGAATTCGAGACTTTGCCCAGGTCGAGGGCAGCGGCGTCATCGATCGGGACTTGGCGCGCATGGCACTTCAGCGCCTGGGTGTGGACGCTGTGGGTCTGGATGACATGGACCGCCGCATCCTCACGGCCATCGCAGACAAGTTTGACGGTGGGCCTGTCGGGCTGACCAACCTGGCTGCGGCCATCGGAGAGGAGGCCGACACCATCGAGACGGTGTACGAGCCCTTCTTGATTCAAGAAGGACTCTTGCAGCGCACCCCGCGTGGCCGCATGCTGACCCGCGGTGGTTGGGAGCATCTTGGGCATGTGCCTCCGCAGTCCTCCGCAGGCCAAGGGGCCCCGGCCTCGGAGACCGAACAGAAGGAGTTGTTCTGATGTTGTGGACCTTGTCTCTCGCTCTGCCGCTGATCTCCTGCGCCTCCAAGAAGGTCATGCTGCCCATGGCCGACATTCAAGTGGGCCAGAAGACCATCTCTGTAGAGCTGGCCGATGACCCGGCTGAGCGCCACCAAGGCTTGATGTACCGGAGCAGCATGGACACGGACCACGGGATGCTCTTCGTCTACCCCAGCTCGGCGCCACGCAGCTTTTGGATGGAAAACACCTCCATTCCCCTCTCCATCGCTTTCTTGGATGAGACGGGGAGGGTGCTCAACATCGAAGACATGACTCCCCACGACCGCAGCGGCGTGCCCAGCGCAGGCTCTGCGATGTACGCCCTGGAGATGAACCGGGGCTGGTTCGACCGAAACGGTGTTCAGGTGGGCGCCGTGATCGCTGGTCTGCCTGGCCCCTCGGAGAACTGAGTGCCAGAGGCGGGCCGAGCCCCGGCGCTTCAGGCGACGGTGTCCGCTGCCTTTGAGCTCAGCGGGGTCGGACTGCACAGCGGGGCGCCCGCTCGGGTGCGCGTCTGCCCGGCGCCGCCGGACCATGGTCGTCTCTTCCTTCGAATGGACTTGGAGAAGGCCCGGATTCCCGCCCGATCGGAGCACGTCAGCGCCACCCTGTTGGCCACCACGCTCAGCGCACCCCGCCGCTCGGCGGATGGCTCCAGCGCCGCCAGTGTGAGCACCGTCGAGCATTTGCTGGCTGCGGCCTATGCCCTGAACATCGACAACTTGCTGGTTCAGGTCTGGGGCCCCGAGGTCCCGGTTCTAGACGGCTCGGCCGCGCCCTGGCTCAAGCAAATGGCCGCTCGGCAGCAGGAGCGGCCTGCGCGTGTGCTGGAGATCTTGGAGCCGCTGCGGGTTCAGGACGGGGAGCGTTGGATGTCGTTGTCTCCCGCGCCCGCGCTGGAGCTCTCCGTGGAGATCCTCTTTGAGCATCCGGCGATCGCCCACCAAGCCTGGAGGGGGGGCGCTGCGAACTTCGCAGAGATCGCATCGGCCCGTACCTTTGGCTTCGAGGACCAGGTTCAAGCCATGCACCGCGCAGGCCTGGCCTTGGGGGGCAGCCTGGACAATGCTGTGGTCTTTGGAGAAGCAGGGCCCCTGAACGCACTGCGCTTCCCCGACGAGCCCGTGCGGCACAAGGCCCTGGACCTCTTTGGGGACCTGGCGCTGATGGACTGCCGCCTTCAGGGGCGCGTGCAGGCCCACCGGCCAGGGCATGCCATGACCCACGCGCTCCTGCAGAAGCTGCAGGAGACCCCTTCGGCTTGGCGTATGGCCCCAGAGTAAGAAACCCGTCCGACTCAAAATTGAGTGAACGGGATTCTAATAAAAACTGGCCTGACCCTATTTCTTGGGGCCGGGCTTGGGGCGGGGGGATGGACGCCAACGCATGATGCCTCCAGGGCTGCAAGAGTTCCCGGGCTGGCCCAGGTGAAGAGAACATTGCCTATCAGGGGCGGTCGTGTCAAGTGCTTTGGCTATCGAACACCGGTCAGAGCCAGGAGTTGTTGCCTCAGATGTCACTCGCAGACGCGCACATCGTCGGGGGCCCCACGCCGGCCCTCCCTCCCGGACCGCCCTACGCCGCCAAGGAACTGCAAGATTGGGCGGGTTCAAGCTTCTGGATGGAGCCTGGGGATCCGCGCCTAGAGGCGATCCACCACGGTGGGTCGGTACCCCCTGGGCCCATGTGCAATCTGGTTGGCCTGGTCAAGGCCTGGGACGACCATCCCGAGTGGCTGGATTTTTTGGATCCCAACGCACCCAGCAACAAGCAAAAGATCCTGGAGAGGGGGATCTACGAGCACCACTGGGGGCAGCTCCTGCCCACCGAGGGGCGCGTCATGGACTTGGGCGGAGGATGTGGTCGCTTCGCCGCGTGGCTCTTGGACAGAGGACTGGACGTTGAGGTCGTAGACCCCGATCTACGCTCTCTCTGGCGCTGTCTTCAGCACGCAGCGGGCAGGGCTGGCCGCTTGGATCTGCACTGGTCCACCGGGGAAGCGCTGCCTGACATTGCGCCGGTGGATGCAGTCATCGCGCCGGAAGTGCTCTGTTATTGCTCGGACCCAGATGCGATCATTGCGGGAGTGGCGCAGCGGCTCAAGCCGGGTGGAAAGCTCTTTTGCTCAGTCGAGGCCCGCTGGGGTTGGGCGGCAGCCTTGGATGTGCCAGCTGGCACACTGGCCTCGCTCTTGGAAGACGGCATTGTTCATCTGCCTGGAGATGTGTGGGTTCACACCTACGAAGGCCCTGAGCTGGCGGATCTGCTCGCTCCACACTTCGAGATTGAGTCCCTGATTCCCACCCACTTCGTGCCCTCGGGACCCTTCGAGCTCTCGGCTGGAGAGGTGGATCTGGAAGAGGTGCTGGCCCTGGAGGCGCAGCTGCGCGCGCACCCCAAGACCGCTCACTTGAACCGGGCTTGGTTGGCTGTTGCACGCAAGCTTTGAGCGGCTCTGAGTGCGTTAAGGCACAGGTCTCTTCAACCCTTGCTCGCACATTTGGCCGCCCCGCGGCACACTAAGGGCTAGACCAGCACCCGGAGTCCGACCCATGCGCGTGATGCTCATCCAGCCACCGCGTCGATATTGGCCCTACACCTCGGAGGGGGACAACTTCCTGCTCCAGCAGGCGTTGCCCGCTCTGGCGGCTGTGGCCATCCAAGAAGGCCACGAGGTGGAGGTCTTGGACTGCATGCCCGAGCACGTGGGCTGGAAGTCCCTGTACGACCGCGTACGGGACTTCAAGCCGCATGTCATCGGCTGCGGTGAGAACCACGCCCTGTACACCAAGGAAGCTCTGCGCTTCTTCCGCTTGGCACGTGAGGCGGCCCCGGAGGCTGTGACCGTGGCGGGCGGTGGTCACTTCACCAACCTCTCCGAGCGCTACGCCTGTCACCCCGACATCGACGTGATCTGCGTGGGAGAGGGTGAGCTGACCTTCGCGGAGATCCTGAACCACGTCGACGGCGGCCGCCATCCCAACGATGGGGACTGGGACGACATCGACGGCATCGCCTTCGGTCGTGACGGCGTTGCCGTGCGGACCAAGCCAGCGCGCTTGATCAAGCACCTGGATGATCTGCCCATTCCCGCCTACGACCGCATGCCCATGCACTTGTATGGGACCAGCCGCTACCTCTTCTCCCCAGGTGGCTCGACCCTGCATCACAGCCGCGGCTGTGTGTCCAAGTGCAGCTTCTGCGCCTGGTGGACGACCATGGCGGACCGTCGCGAGGACGCCGATGGCAACATCCGCTTGGTGCCGCGCTGGCGCTCCAAGTCCGTGGACCGGATGATGGAGGAGGTGGAGCTGCTCTACTACAAGTACGGCAAGCGCTCCTACGTCTGGGTGGACGAGAGCTGGAACATCGACCCGAAGTTCAACATTGGCTTCTCCGAGAAGATGCTCGAGTCCGGGATGAAGACCAAGTGGATGACCTTCATGCGCGCGGACTGCATCGTGCGCGACCACGAGAAGGGCATCCTGGAGGCACAGGTTCGCGCGGGTCTGGCCCACATCCTCATCGGTGTGGAGCGAGCAGAAGACGACAACCTGACCGAGCTGGACAAGCGCTTCTACACGGGCGGCGTGGCCGAGCGGGCCATCGCCATCTTCAAGGAGAACTACCCAGAGGTCTTCATCCAGGCGACCTTCATCGTCGGCGTGAAGAACGAGACCCAGGACACCTTGGCCCGTCAGGTCGAGCTGGCCCAGCGTCTCGACGTGGACTTCCCAGCCTTCCATCCCATCACGCCTGTTCCAGGGACGCCCATCTTTGATGACGCCCTTCGAAACGGCCACATCACGATGGATGACTTCGACGACTTTGACTGGCTCAGCCCGGTGCTGGACACCGACTACATGACCCGTCACGAGATCGGCGAGGAACTCTACCGCATGAACAAGAAGTTCGTGAACCCCAAGTGGATCTTCAAGGGATTGACCTCGAAGGTGGACTACAAGCGGGACATGTACATCTGGTTCGCCAAGGTCTCGGCGATGATGGCGGCCGGCACCATCAAGCAGAAGCTGAACCCCTTCGATGTCGGTCACTACCAGTCTCTGGTCAAGCCACACTGGTACGACGGCTGAGCCCAGCTTTAGTCCACCGCTCCCACGTCGAATGACATGGCCGGCCCGGCGTACTGGGTCGGGCATTGGGTCATCTGGGGCAAGCGCGGGCCTTTTGGTCAGGCCACGCTCGTATGACGACTGATGCACGCTGCCGGCAGGTAATCGGCCAGCGTGAGCTCCAGCAGGCTTCTGTCGACCGGCTTGGCCAGAGTGTGGTCCATGCCCGAGGCCAGTGCTGCGCGCTTGTCCTGGGGCATCACAGAGGCGCTCACGCCGATGATGGGTAGGGCGAGCCCTTGGGCGCGCATGCGCCGGGTGGCCTCCATGCCGTCCATGACGGGCATGTGGAAGTCCATCAAGACGCCGTCGAAGTGCTCGCTCTCAATCTTGAGCAGAGCCTCCTTGCCGTTCATGCAGGTCGCGGAGCTCAGTCCAAGGTTGTGAAGCAAGCCCTTGAGCACCATCTGGTTGATGGGGTTGTCTTCCACGATGAGCAGGTGACCGCTGAGGCGCCGGGCCGTTCCGTGGGTCACACTGGGAGGTGTGCAGGCGCTGGCCGGAACGCTCAGGCTGAAGATGCTGCCGTGGCCTATGCGGCTGCGCGCACTCAGGCTGCCTCCCATCGTGTCGGCCAGGTGCTTGGAGATGGCCAAGCCCAGGCCAGCGCCGCCATAGCGTCGCGTGCGGGTGCCATCTCCCTGCTCGAAGGCATCAAAGAGCCGGGAGGTGTCCTCGGGCAGTCCAACGCCGCTGTCGGTGACCTCGATGGTGAGAACATCATTGAGGTGTTGAACATCGATGCAGATGCTCCCGCGGTGGGTGAACTTCGCGGCGTTGTCCAAGAGCACATCTACCACCCGCATGACCCGAGGCCCGTCGAGCATCAGGCCGGGGGGCACGCTGGAGGCCGTCAGGTCGACGCGGAGCTGGGGAGCAAGCACTCGGAGCTGACTGACCCGGTCTGCCAAGAGCGGGTGTAGACGTGTGGGCGCCGCCGAGGCCTGGGTCTTCCCTGTGGTCATCGCCGAGAAATCCAGGATGTCCGTGACGAGGGTGAGCAGTTGCGTGCTGCTCTGGCGCGCGATGCGTAGATCCTCCCGCTGGTCAGGGTTCAGTGGCCCGTCGTCCTGAAGCAGCTGGAGCATGCCCAGCATGCCATTGAGCGGTGTGCGCAGCTCGTGGGACATCCGGCCCAAGAAGTTGACCCGGGACGCCGCGGCCTCCTCGGCCGCGATCTGGGCCTTCCATGCCTGGAGTTGGGTCTCGAAGCTGCGCTTCTCTGCCAAGTAGCCGCCTCCGGAGAGCAGGACCCCAGCCAGGTTGCCGACGCTCAGGATGAGCAGTGCGCGCTCGTCTGGGATGAAACCACCCAGGTAGAGCCCCAGGCAGATGGCTCCGGAGTGCAGCAGCTGTCGGACCGCTGCGTTGGCGGTGCGCTCCACAAAGACCCCTTCTGCAGCGAGCAGAAGGGAACCCATCATCAGGGTGATCTCCACCTCGTTGGTGCGCAGGTTCCCCAGCGCGTCAAAGAAGCCCCACCACCCCAAGGCCACGTAGACCACGGGTCGGTGCCACTTTGGGTTGCGGTAGCCGTAGTAGAAGAGGGCCAGCGGCAGCAAGCACTCTAGGATGCGCAGGGTGATGAGCCCCCAGTCCACGCCCACAGCCATTGTGTCCATGACCACGGTGAGCGGCAGCGTGAGGGTGCAGAGCGCTATCGCAAAGCGCAGATAGCTCTGGGCTCGGATCTCCAGATTGGAGCTCAGGGTGGGGGCGGCTTGGGCCATACCCCCCATAGTTCGGCCCGAGTCTAGTCCTGCTTGACCCGAAGTCGCGTGTGAATCCCACACTCGGTCTTGCCACCAGCAAAGATGCGCCCAGCGCGCTCATCTTCGCCAGCTTTGAGTTTGCGTGTACAAGGAGCACATCCCACCGAGCCGTATCCTTGCTCCAAGAGCGGGTTCGTTGGGATCTGGTGCGCGCTCATGTAGGCGTTCACCCAGCTGCGGTCCTTGCGCGCCAGGGGATTCACCTTCACGAAACCGTCTTGATCGCGCTGGATGTGGGCCAGGCCAGCGCGCATGCCACCCTGATCCGCCCGCCTGGCGTTGACCCAGGCCCGTTTGCCGCTGAGGGCCTTGGCCAAGGGAGCGACCTTGCGGTGGTCGCAGCAGGCCAAGCGGTCCTCGCGCCAGGTCGGGCCGAAGGGTTCGGGATCCTGGGCGGTGATCTCCACGTCCAGGAACTCCGCCACGTCTTGGGCGTACTGGAGGGTCTCTGCAAAGTGAAAGCCGGTGTCCAGGAACACACAACGCACCCGACTGCTGCGCTTACGGGCCATGTGCAGAAGCACGATTCCGCCTGGGCCTAGACCGGTGGTGAAGGCCAGGGCATCACCCCAGTGGTCCATCGCCCAGTGCAGGAGCGGCTCGGGCTCTAAGGAAGCTTGGGTCAGGGCTTGTGGGGTCGCAGCGCGCATCCTCCCACCCTAACGGGTCGTCAACGCAGTGGCGCCAGCACCTTGGCCGTCTCGCCGGCCACGATGGTCACCTTCTTGGTGTAATCCAAACCCAGCTGCTCGTTGGCAACCCGCACGGTGTGCGGTCCTGCGGGCAACTCGTAGTTGAACTTCGGGGTACGCCCGATGTTCTTTCCATCGACATAGACATCGCCCCAGCCCTTGCCACCGCTGATGTTGATGCTCACCTTGCCGGTCTTGACGGCGACCGGGGCAGGCGGAGGCTTGGGTGTCTCTGGCTTGACCTCTACGGGATCCGGCTCGGGCTGGACCTGAGGCTTTTCCTCTGTGGTGCGTCGGTTGGGCGTCTGTACTGGCTCTTTGGGCTCCGCTTCAAGGCGCAAGCTCATGACCATGCGCTCTCCGGCGACAATGCCGAGCACCTCTTCCAGGGGAAGGTGGCCTTCCGCCTCGATGCGCAGCGCCATCTCACCGGGCTCGAGGTGGTTCAACTCCACCAGCTTGCCCTCGCCTAGAAGCTGGGTGCCCGCGTAGACCTTGGCAGGGACGTTCAGGCGCAGTTGGAGTGCGCCCTCGGTGGGCAGGACCGTGACCTCACGCTCCACCACTTCGGCTTCCGGTTTGTCTCTGCTCAGCAGAACGCCAACCACGCCCAACAAGGCCAGCACCACAGCGATGGCGACCACCAAGGGAGCCCGGTTCGGCTCCTGGGGTTCCTGTTGGATGGTCGCGCCGCTGCCCGGGGACTCCTCCCACTCGGGGGAGAGGTTCAGGTCGGGCTCGGCCTTGTGCAGCTCTTCGGCAATGCGAGATCCGCGTGCCAGGCGCTCGCGCTCGGCGGCCCGCTCCTCGGCGAAGGTCTCCTTCATAAAGGCGGAGAGAGAGCGCTGAATTGCAGGGGGCGCCTGCGGGTACATGTAGTCGAGCAGGGCTTGGCCGAACTCCGATGCGTCGGCGTAGCGCTCGTTGGTGTCGGCGGTCAACGCCTTCATCACCAGCTTGTCCATGCGCGCGCTGATGTTGGGATTGACCGAGCTTGGGGGACCGATGTCCACCGACTTGATCTTCTCCAGGGTCATCAGCTCCGACTCGGTCTTGAAGAGTCGGCGACCCGTCAGCATCTCGTAGAGGATGATGCCGACCGAGAAGATGTCGGACTGCTGGCTGAGGGCCTGTCCGTGAGCCTGCTCTGGGCTCATGTACTCAAACTTGCCCTTGAGCACGCCGTCCTTGGTCGTGTACTGGGACATCTCGGCTTTGGCGATGCCGAAGTCGGCGACCTTTACGTCGCCCTCAAAGCCCACAAGCACATTGGACGGGGACATGTCCCGGTGAATGATCTGCAGGTTGTCGCCCTGCAGGTTGGTCTTGTTGTGCGCGAAGTACAGGCCCTTGCAGGTCTCGTGGGCGATGTAGACCGCGAACTCCTCGGGGAGCAGCTTGCGGCGCCCAGCCAGCTTGCGCAGGAGCTGCTTGACGTCCTTGCCGTCGATCCACTCCATGGAGATGAAGTAGTTCTCGCGGATCTTGCCGAAGTCGTAGATCTGGACGATGTTCGCGTGCTGGAGCGAGACCGAGATCTTGGCCTCGTCGATGAACATGTCGACGAATTCTTCGTTGTCGCTCAGGTGCGAGAGGATGCGCTTGATGACCTGGAGCTTCTCAAAGCCCGCCGTCGAGTAGCTCTTCGCCTTGAAGATCTCGGCCATCCCGCCGGTCGCGATGCGATCGATCAGGTAGTACTTTCCAAATACTTCGGGCTCGAAGTGGGCCAAGACTCATCCAAGGTAAATCACGGCCAGCTTACCCCATGCCGTCTGAACATTGGGCAGGGGATGAGAGAGTCCCCGGGCCTCTTACTATTCCAGGCCCATAAAGCGGCCGACGTCCTCGCAGCTCCACTCATCGCGCAGGGCGTCACCGTTCTCAGTGCAAACCTCTCGCTCCTCGCGGGTCGTATCGCTGCGTCCGTGGTCCTGAATGCAGGTCTTGGTCGCATCGTCGGGCACGGTGTAGTTGCACTCGGTTGCGTAGTCTTCCAGCTCTCCGCAGAGCTGTTGACAGCTGTTGCGACAGCCGGTTGCAACGACAGCCAGCAGCAAAGCGGCGACAAAGGCCCGGGACATTCGCACTCCTTTCAGCGGCGCTCAGGCTAACCTAGGCTGCCCCCGAAGGACAGCCCACACAGGCCCATGCAACAAAACCCTAACCATCTTGGCGTTTTGCAGATCGAGCCCACGGACCTCTGCAACCTGTCCTGCACCATGTGTGCGCCGCATCACGAGGGGTGGGCCCAGGTACATGGCGTTCCCAAGGGGCGCATGGACCTAGGGCGCTACAAGCGCATCATCGACCACCTCGTGGCCGAGGACTGCCACTTTGACCACTTGATCTTCCAGTGGCTCGGGGACCCCTCGGTGCACCCGCAGCTCGAAGACATGCTGGCCTACGCCCAAGAACACATGGCTGGGCGCGTGGGCTACTTGCGAGTGGACACCAACGCGATCCTGCTGACTCCGGAGCGCATGGATCGCTTGGTCGCCCTGTACGCGCGCCGACCTGAGCTTCCTTTGTTGATGGTCTTCACCATTGATGCCAACACCGCCGCGACCTACGAGCGCGTCAAAGGGCAGGACGCCCTGGAGCGGGTACGTCGGCATGTGCGCCGCTTTCTGATGCAGCGCGCCCGCCTCCCCTTCCAGGACGTGCGTCTCAACGTTGAGCTGCAGTTCGTTCTCCAAGAAGGCAACGCCCACGAGTTGGAGGACTTCGTGCGGTACTGGGATGGGACTCTGCAGTGCTACGGGGCCAAGGGGCACAGCGAGGTCATGATCAAGCGCCTGAGCGTGGGGGCCGGTGGCCAAGCCCAGCGTGAAGCCGACGCCCTCTTTGAGTCCACGGTGGCGAAGGCGCGCCTGCGCCCCGGAAAGCAGCCCCACATGGAGCTCAAGATGTGGGAGGCCTCGCCTTGGGAAGCCCCCAAGCAAGCGGTGGATGCGCAGGAGCAGATCGCCAAGCCCAGGGCGCCATGCCCGGGCCTGTGGGTCACCCCGGTTATCCGCCACGACGGGCACTTGGTGATGTGCTGCGCCGACTTGGCCTCGGAGTTGGATCTGGGGCCGGTACATGAGCACGGCTTTCGCGCGCTGTGGGAAGGGGAGCTGGCGGTCCAGCGCAGACTCGCTCACCTCCAAGGTCGCCATGATGAGGTTGGGCCCTGCGGTGAGTGCGGAGGAATCCAGTGGTACTCCCTTCGGCCTGAGCAGATCGCTCAGACCCTGGAACGTGCCCGTTGATCCTGCTGCTCCTGGCCTGCGCCCAGCCGGAGGTGCCTGAAGAGGATCCGGTCACCGAGACTCCGGATGCCTTTGCTTTGGGCCCGGTGCGCGCCTGTCAGAGCCCCCAAGAGCTCTCCTTCGCCGAGGCCAGCGAATCCCTCGGCCTGCGCGGACCGGACCAGGAGCCGAGCTTTCACGGTGAAGGCGGTGGCACACTGCTGGCAGACCTCAACGACGACGGGCACTTGGACCTGCTTTATGGTCTCGAGAACCGGTCATGGTTCCACTGGGGCACGGGGCCGGCTGCCTTTGAACCCGCCATCGAGCTGCCTTTTGCTGGGGGCGTGGCCCTCTCGCCATCGGGGGGGGCCAAGGTGTTGATCGGGATCGAGAGACTGGCGGAGGTGGACCCCAGCGCGGGCGCAGACCTGGGCTACACCGAGCTTGTTGCGCCGGGTCCTGGAATTGTGCGCGCTCCTTCAGTGGCCGACTTTGACGGGGATGGATGGCCGGACCTGTATGTGGGGCGTGGACACCCCGATCTGGCCTCGGGGCGGGAGGACATTCTTTTATGGGGCAGCGAGCAGGGCTTTGCCCAGGACACCGCCGAGTTGGTGTCACCGGAGCTCTCGGGCGAAGCCTTCGACAGCGTCATCTTGGACTTTGATCAGGATGGCTGGACGGATCTCTACGTGGTCAATGACCGCGGGGCCGAACGCGGTGCGAACCGGCTCTACCGGGGCAGTGCACAAGGGCTGAGCTTGGTCCAAGACTGCGGTGCCTGCGCCATTGCCCACAGTCCTATGGGTGTGGATGCCGCGGACGTAAACGGGGATGGGTGGGTGGACCTATTCATCGCAGCGACGACCGAAAACCAGCTTCTGCTGGGTGGTCCTGATGGCCGCTTTGTGCAGGTCCCTCCGATGGGGCAGTCGGCCTTTTCCCTCGACAGCATGGCCTGGGGCGGGGTCATCGCGGATGTGGACAACGACGGATTGGCTGATCTCTGGGTCGCTACTGGAGAGCAGTCCTATGAAGACGGCGGCAGCTTTGGGGTGCCCGAGACGCCGTACCTGCAGCTGCAGCAGGAGGACGGCAGCTTCGTGGACGTGGCGCCAGAGCTCGGGATGGACCAAGTCGGTTCCTGGCGGATGACGGTGGCCCACGACTTGAACGAAGATGGTGTGCTGGACTTGATCCTGAGCTCGTCGTTCGAAACGCCGCTCCTCTGGCTGAGTCAGGGCTGCACAGCGCAGTCTTGGTTGGAGGTTGAAGCCCCCGTGATGAGTCGGGTTGAGGTTCACTCGGACGGTCAAGTGCAGGTGGCCTGGGTCAGCAATGAGTCCAGCTTTCAGAGCGTCAAGCCCGCTGTGGCGCACTTTGGCTTGGGTAGCGCGCAGGATGTTGAGCGTGTGATCGTGGAGCTGCCCCTGGGCGGCGGACACTTTGAGATTGGGGAGATCAGTGCGCGCCGACGGGTCTCTCTGCTCAGCGCATCCGACTAAATGCAGGACTCTGCTTTCGGGCAGCAGGGCTTTGAGGGTCCAAGGTTCATCGCAGTGTCAGGCCTGCGAGAACCTTGAAGGAGACCCCATGAGACTTCGACACGCGGCCTTTGCACTGGCTCTTGCCCCTCTCATCGCTTGTGAGGCGGTGGACTCCGAGGATGTGTTCACCAGCGGTATGTACGCGGATCTGGCTGTGACCAACAGCGGCTCCAACACCCGAGCTGCGGCCATCCTTCGGGTTGGCGGCGGCACCAGCAATACCTTCGTTGAGCTGACCGGAGACGACAGCTTGACCCTAAACATCGGCGAGGAGAGCACCGCGCTTCAGTCACAGAACTTTGGAGACATCTGGTCCTACAACACGGACTTGGAGCTTGGCGATGTGGGTACTGAGTACAGCTTCGCTCTGGAGCGCAGTGTGGATGAGGGGGCCCCTTCCAGCACCTGCACCATGCCCGCGCCCTTTGAGCTGAGCGCTCCAGAGATGGATGCCAGCGTCTCCCGGAGCGAGGACAGCTTGCTGATCTCTTGGGACGGCAGCAACGAGGCCGACCCCATGGAGCTAATCCTGGACTCGGAGTGCACCGAGCTCTTGGTGCTTCCGGTCGATCAGGACACCGGGAGCTACACGCTGCCAGCCGGAGAGATCACACCCTATGAGGGCATGGAGGATGACAGCTGCAAGGGCAGCCTGGTCCTTCGCCGGGTGCGGGCTGGTGCGCTGGACACCGGGTATGGCGAAGGCGGACAAGTCCACGCGGCACAAGAGCGCAGCGTAGACCTTCAGTTCGCGCCCTGAGCGCAAGCAAGCCGGTCGGGTACCTTGGAGAGCGGCTACTCGCAGCTCTCCAAGGAGTCGATCCAACGCGTCATCAGGTCGATCCCGTCCTGGTCGACAGTGAGCCGGTACGGGTGCATTCGGTAGACATCCGTCCGTCGTAGACGCTCAATGAGCACGGAGGAGTCGGGGTCGCCTGGCTTGATGACCTTGGCCCCTTCTGGAAGGTCGAATGCGGTCACGATGGAGTATTCGTCGCACACGCCGATTTCAGACAATGGGGTCTGCCATCTGTAGTCTGCATTGCCGTAGCCGCCTCCCCCGGGTTGATGGCAGCCGGCGCAGTTGACGTGGAGCCAGGCGCGCGCGCGGTCGTCCAAGCTGGAATCGGCATCCTCGGGGTGGGCCAACTTTGGGGCGCTGGCCAAGTCCTCTTCGGAGAAGTTTTGGAGGACATCCATGGCGAGGAAGGTCTCGAGCTGGTTGGCCCACACTCCCTGCTCTGGGAACCAACCGTAGCCGTTGAGCTGGGCTGTCTCTGGGCCCAGCGAGTAGTTTGTTGGGGCTGTGTGGCAGTGGAGACAACCACCGCTATCTGGGTAGGTCCACGGGACTTCGGGGTCATCGGAGAGGGGGCCGGGAACGTTCTCCGTGAGGGAGACGTCGAGCAGATGTGCGTCGGTGCCCTCTTCGTTCCATCGGTAGGAAAATCCGGACCAGGTGTCATCTTCGTTCCGCATCAACAGCCTGGTCTCCACCATGCGGTCGCCGGACTGGAATGATTTGAGCGCGACGGTGCCCGACGGCATGCTCCATTCGGTGGCGTTCGCGCCGACGAAGATTTTTTCGCCTTCGGGCAGGAAGAGGAAGCGCTCTTTGTAGATTGCCTCCTCTGAGAAGAACGGCGCCATTGGGCGGTAGGGCAGTGCGCCTTCGGCTGGCTCGGCTGGGTTCTCTGGGTTCACGCACCCGGTCTCACTCAACAGCGCTGCGGGCGTCTGTTTGGTGGTGGGCATGAAACGGAGAATCTCACCAGACCACCAATCCGCTAGGTAAACGGTACCGTCCAGTCCGCGGGCGAAGGTTGAGATGTAGCGCCCGCTGTCCAGCAACCAGTGGTCGTCTCCTGTCGCCGGGTCAAAGCTGCGCACGGTCCCTTGGCAGAAGTCTCCGTAGATGACCCGGTCGTCCAGGGCCTCGATGCCGCTTCCCCTAACCATGCCTCCGGCAGTGATTGAACAGCCGAGCGCGTGTCGGTAGCCGTGTTCAGGCAGGACGGTGCCTGTCGTATCGCAGTCATCGTCTGATCCGCCCACCGTCCAAGCCGCTTGGCCGACACGGCAGCGGTCGCCTTCGAAGTTCCCCCAGCCGTGGTCGCCTCCAAACTCAACCCGGTTGAGTTCCTCGTAGGTCACAAGGCCTACGTCTCCCAGCCAGACCTCGCCGGTGGTGAGGTCGATTCCACCGCGCCACGGATTCCGGAAGCCCCAAGCGACAATCTCGGGCTGGATCCCGTCTGTCTCGACCGAAGATGTAGCAAAGGGGTTGTCCGCTGGGATGGAGTAGTAGACCCCACGCTGACTGTCGGTTTCGTCGATGTTCATTCGAAGGAGCTTTCCATTCCAGGTGCTCAGATCCTGAGCTTCCTCGGGCGGCCAGCCGCCGCCATCTCCAATGCTCAGGAGCAGCAGGCCAGCCTCGTCGAAGCCCATCCAGCCGCCGTTGTGTTCTTCACTCTCTTGCGGGGAGACCAGCATGAGGGTCTCGCGGTTTGCGTCTACGGCAAAGCCATCACCGAGAGGGATCTCGAAGCGGCTAAGGACTGTGACGAAGGGAAGGCTCGTCTCATTGGCGGCGGGGTGGTCGATCGCCTCGCTTGGACTCACCGAGTAGGTGAAGACCTCTCTGGTGTCCGGCCAATTTGGATGGAACACCAAGCTCAACAAGCCGGGCTCGTAGCCCAACTCGACGCGTTCGCTCAGGTCGAGAACCAGCTCCATAGTCTGGGAAGGGTTTCCTACGTCGAAGGCCCATACCTTGCCGCCCTGCTCCACAACGAGCCAGTGGTTGGGGTCGCCAGGCGGCTGCACGAGCCAGATGGGAGTCTGGAAGCTCTCTCCCTCGAACGCGGTCTCCAGGACTGCGCCGCTCGTCGAGCTCCCCCGCAAGGCGTGACAAGTGCTGTTGACTGGTCGCTGTGTGCTTGCAACGTCCACCACCACGGTCATTTGGCTTGAACAGACAAAATCCAGGCCGCTTCGCTCTCCTTCTTGGAGGACCCCGTCTCCGGGGGTGCCGCCATCGGCGCCGTTGTCGACGCCGGTCTCGATTCGCAGGCCGCCGTACTCGCACCAAGGGCCTGGTGGCTCCGAGACTACCTCGACCAAGCCGCCGTAGAAGGGGTCAGCTGGGTCTCCATCCGTGCCAGAGCAGATGGTCTCCGTTTGGGAGACTTCGCCATTCTGAAGGACGCCGTCGAAGGGCACTCCACCATCCCCGCCATCGTCCCAGCCCTGATGGACCGCGACCCCGCCGGATGCGCAGGCGACGCCGGCTTGGAGGGTCTCCATCCGAAGCAGCCAGGCAGCTCTCGGAGTGGTTTCGGGCGTGGTTGTGCAGCCAAGGCCCAACAAATACAGCATCAATCCACTTGTCCAACTCATGCGACTGCTCCGGGTCCCTCGCTTCATTTCACGTTTCGTGCCAGCGCAAATGGAGCGCTGATGGTCGTGAAGTGTTCCATCTGTGGATGGAGTTGTGCCACGGTGACACACTTGGTACAGCTCTCTTGGATGTGGACCAAGGGCGTCGCCCTTGGTCGAGCGCCGGTCAGTAGCGCCCAAAGTCTAGGTCATCGAGTCGGATGACCTCGGCAGGGTTGCGGCCGCGATTGGCGGTCTTTCTCGAAGGGGAGGGGGTGGTGTTCGCCGCCCCTTGATCCCCGTTGAGGTAGGCCTGGATGGCCATGAGCATGGCGGGGTCCAGGGTGCTTGGGTCGAAGGCCTGGGTGGTGCTCGCTGGTGGCTTGAGCGTGAACTGGTCCAGGGTCTGGCGCAGCCGGTTGGCCTGAGCGGAGAGCTCCTCGCTGGCTGCGGCACCCTTCTCGGCGCCGGCGTTGTTCTGCTGGGTCACGCTGTCGACCTGGCGCAGCCCCGACTCAATCTGAGCGATGCCTTGGGCCTGCTCGTGGCTGGCGATGCTGATCTCGGCGACCAGCTGCTTGACCTTGTCGACGCTGTCGACGATCTCTGCCAGCGCCTTGGCGGTCTCGCGGGCGATGGAGGTGCCTTGGTCCACCTTCTTGATGCTGCCTTCGATCATCTCGGTGGTCTCTTTGGCGGCCTGGGCGCTGCGGGCGGCCAGGTTGCGCACCTCTTCGGCGACCACTGCGAAGCCCTTTCCGTGCACGCCGGCCCGGGCGGCCTCGACTGCGGCGTTGAGGGCCAAGAGATTGGTCTGGAAGGCGATCTCGTCGATGACCTTGATGATCTTGGAGATGTTGGTGCTGGCCTCCTCGATGGTGCTCATCGCTTGGACCATCGCCGTCATGCGCTCATCACCAGTGCGGGCCAGGTCGCCGGCCAAGTTGGCCAGCTCGTTGGCCATCTGCGCGTTGTCCGCGTTCTGCTTGGTCTGGCTGGTCATCTGGGAGATGGACGCCGTGATCTCTTCCACGGCGGCGGCCTGCTGGGTGGCGCCATCGGAGAGGGCCACGCTGGAGCTGGCCACGTCATCTGAGCCCGCGGCGATCTCTTCGGCCGCGTTGGAGACCTGGGAGAGGATGCTGTTCAGAGAGTCCAGGCTGTGGTTCAAGCCCTCGGCTAGGGCGGCGTGGTCCCCGCTGTGCTCGGCTTCGATGTAGGCGGTCAAATCGCCCTCTGCGACGCGGTCCAGGTGCCCGCGGAGGGTCTGAATGGGGGACACGCAGTGCTCGAGCACCTCGTTGACCTGGCTCATCATCGTGTAGTACTCGCCGCCGAGTCGGTCCAGCTGCCCGCGGACTTGCAGGTCCCCCATGCTTGCGGCGTGGCTGACGTTGGCCAGCTCGTGCTCGAAGGCCCGGAACATGGTCTGATCATGCCACTCCACGATGTTGCCCTGGTAGGTGCCAACGCTGTCGCTCAGGTGCATTGTGCAGAGCCGGAAGGAGAGCTTGCCGATCTTCATGTTGGCGGTCCACGGGGACTGGGCCGCATCGCAGAGGGCTTCTTGCTTGCCGGAGTCCCCGTGGAAGAGGCTCAGGGGCTTGCCCACCAAGTTGCTCGTATCAAAGTCGGGGAAGATGCTGCGCATCTCCGCCACATTGACCCTGAACACGTCGTAGAGCGCCTTGTTGATGAAGGTGATGACCTGGTCGGCGTCACACATCATGATGCAGACGCTGGATTGGTCCAGCGCGGCTTTGTACAGGGTGTCCATCTCGCTTGCCTTGGTTGCCATTGAACTCTCCGGTGGACCCTCAACGGCAGGAGCCGGGTCAGGTTGAGTTCAATGTGCGGCGAGATCCTCAGTCGCGAAGTCGGCGCAGGGTTTGGTCCATCTTTGCGCCCAGACCGTTGGCACGGCTCTCGGCTTCTTTGGCCCGCAGCTCCGACTCCAGGAGCTGCCCATTAAGCTGGTCTTTCTCCCGCTGCATGGCGCGAAGCTCCGCGTTCTTCTTGGCCAAGTCGGCCTGGGTCTCTGCCAGCTGACGGCTCAGGCTGTCTCGTTCTTGGGCGGCGCCGCTGTGGTGTGCCCCCAGGACCGTAATGGCCTCGCGCTTGAAAGCAGCCACCTCTTCGATGGCCCGGGACAGGCCTGCGATGCTCGCGGAGGCCTGGCGCAAGTCACCATGAAGTACTTCTACTTCCTGACGTTTGTCCTGGACTTCTCCTTCGCTGCGCTCCAGTGCCTGCTTCAGGTCCTTCCGCTGGGCCGCCAGAACTTGGGCCCGTGCGGCGAGCTGTGCGGCCCCTTCGAGGGCGGGGGGACTGGAGGCGCGAACCTGAGCGTCTTCGATCCACGCCAGCAAGCCTTTGGGGGCGGGATCCCGAAGGGTCTCGGCCAAGCGACGGGCGGCCTTTGATCGTGCCGTCAGAGGCGGTCCGTCAGCCAAGACCGCATCCAGGGCACCCTCGATGTCCGGGCCAACCCAGCCGGCCTCTGCCTGGGCGATGGCGCTGGAGAGGGGGTGGATCTCCGTGGTGATCAGCGGCAGTCCACAGCCCAGGTAGTCCACGTGACGGAAGGCCAGGGCCAGCTCGCGCTCGGGGGAGGGGGCCATGTGATCCAGCGCCGCCCACCCGCTGGCGTAGCGCTCCAGCAGCGCCCCGTGAGAGAGGGGCTGGGGCTCGTAGCGCAGTCGAGGTCCGGCTGGCACGGCCGCCTCCAGGTCCACGACACCCACGCCCCCCAGAGCCGGCTGGCCACCGATGACCACCACCTTGCCCTTGCGGCGCTTGGTCAGGTGCGCCACCGCGCGCTTCAAGCCTTCCACTGGATCCAGCCAAGGCCAGGCCGCACCGCCCATCAGGATCTCTGGGCTGCGAGAGCGCTTGCTCTTGGGGCCCACGGGCGGCTGCAGGCCGACGACGGCGCAGAGGCTGGGGTCCATCCCGGAAAGCAGCATCAAGCTCAGGTTGAACCAGCGCTGTCGCGGGTTTGAGAAGAGCACAAAATCGGCGGCATCCAAGGCGCTCAGGGTGTCGACCGCCGCGGCGCTCTGCTGGCCTTGCCACTGGGCCTCCAGCAGTCGCGGGGCGTAGAGGTCCACACAGAGGGGGGCGATGCCCTGGAGGTGTCTGGCCTCCTCGGGCTGCACACAGAGGATGCGATCGGGGGCGGCCGCTTTGGCCTTTGCCCGGAGCTGGGCGCCGCCGTCAAAGGTGTCCGGGCCCCCTGGGACCCGGTCTTGGGCGCGCGTCAGGGGCAGCACGGTGTGGCCGGCGGACTCCAGAGCAGACTTGTGGGCCCACGCTCGAATGGCGCCGCCGCTGTCCGCGTGACCCGGGGTGTTGGGAGGGGTACCGTGAAAGACGAGCAGGATGCGCATGCTCGCAGCCTACCGCGGGGGTACACTGCGGGGGTGCCCAGCCCCACCCAGAGCCCTGCCGTGCAGCGGCTTGAGCGCAACGCGCGCATGTATCTCTCGCGGGCGCTCAACCGCTCTTTGGCGCCGCCAGATTGGCTCAGCGTCAACCTGACGCTGCGTTGCAACCTGAGCTGCACGATGTGCACCACCTGCTACGAGGTGCCCGACGAGCTCAGCACGGCCGAGATCAAGGACCTGATCGACCAGGCGGCTCAGATGGGCATTCAGGTCTTCAACCCCTTGGGGGGCGAGCTCTTCATGCGCGGGGACCTGGAGGAGATCCTGGCCCACGCGGCCTCGGCGGGCTTCTACGTGACGGTCACGACCAACGGCACGCTGATCAACACCCGCCGGGCGCAGATGTTGGCCACCATTCCTCCCAGTCGGCTGCACATCACCATCAGCCTGGACGGCGCGGAGGCGGCGAATGACAGCATCCGTGGGGAGGGCATGTACCGCAGGGCCATGACCGGGTACCGGCGCCTGCGAGAGGCGGACACGGCGGCAGGCAATCCCAGGCGCAAGGTGTTGGCCAACACCATCATCCACCGCAGGAACCTCCACACCTTGCCGGCTTTCTTGGACGAGCTGGCAGAGCAGGGCTTTGACGGCGTGCAGCTGCTCAACCTCTTCCGCCACGGGCCGGACACCCCCAAAGAGGGCCGCGACCTATGGATTCGAGAGCAGGACCAGGCGGATCTGGGCGCGCTCGTAGAAGAGCTGAAGTCCAGGATTCGGACGCCCCAGCCGGGCTTTGAGATCCTGAACACCGAGCAGGACCTGGATCTCATCGCCCGGTACTACCGCGAGGACATCTCCCCGCTTGAGGCCCCCTGCTGGGCCGGCTGGAAGGAGCTCTACATCAACTCCGACGGACAAGCCGTGATGTGCGATGGCAACCTGGACTTCCTCAACGGGGCCTTTGGCAGCACGCGCCAGAAGACCCTGCAGCAGCTCTGGGGCTCCTCCGAGCTTCGGGCGCGCCGGGAGGTGGTCAAGTCCTGCAGCACCCCCTGTATCCAAAACTGCTACCTGCGACGGGACTCCGACTCGGCCCAGGCCTTGGGTGGGACGGCCGCCAGCCTGATCTCCGGGGGCATCAGACGCCGGGCCAAGCGTGCCTTGGGTCGCTTCTCTCGCCAGCGCATCACCCGGATCCCCGGTGGCGTTCTGAGGCTGGAGCTCTCGGACATGGCGCCGATCGCGGGCTTGGATCCCAGCGCTGCCAGGCGCTTTGCCGACTTTGCCAAGACCTGCCCCACGCCCATCTCCGGGGCCTGGACCGATGAAGGAGCCTGGGACGGTCTGCGAGACCGCGGCTATCTGGACTTTGGTCGGGGCTTTATGGGCTTGGAGCTGGTGCGGCGGGTGGTTGAGGACCTGCGCCAGTCTGGCCTCGTCTTCCCCACGGTGCAGCTGAGCTGGCGCGGCGAGCCCCTTCTGCATCCAGAGCGGGAGCCGGTCCTGCGCGAAGTGCTCACTGCCATCTCCGAACATGGCGTCTTTGAGCGACTGATCGTGGAGACCGACGGGCGCCTGTTGGGACCCAAGATCGCAAGCATCATTGCGGAGTTTGGTGAGATTCCCCAGATCTGGATCCTCAACGGAAATGCGATGGGGCAGGAGGAGGACACGGCGCGCGAGAACTGGCTGCACTTGGCCCAAACACGGGGTCCGGCGACGCAGCTCTTGATGGCGTGGACCGTGGTCGAGGACATGGATCCCTTCTCTTGGTCTGAGCCATGGCAAGAGCGTTTTCCAGGCCTGCCCCTCCACGTCGGGGTCATGCCGACGGCCGGCGACGCCATCTGGTTCCGCCGCAGCGATCACGACCACTTCCAGGCCACCGCCCAGGCACGCGAGCGCTTGGAGGAGGTCGCCGAGATCTTGGATGTGCCTTGTGAGAGCGGCAAAGAGGACACCCCACGCCGCTGCCCCGGTGTGTTTGCCACCCCCACGGTGTCGTGGGACGGCAAGGTGGTCTTGTGCCCTTGGGACATCTCCTTGAAGAACCGTGTGGGGGAGGTGACCTCGGGTTCGCTCTCGCAGATTTGGCAGGAAGACAAAGAAGTATTGGCCCAGCGTCGCCACGCCAAAGGGGCCGGCGTTCCCAGCCTTGAGGCCTGCCGCGACTGTCACTACCCCTACTCGCCGAATTACACAGCCGGCGAATGACCCCGCCCGGCTCGAAGATGACCGCTCCCAAGATGACCGTCGCGCCCATGATGGAGCGCACGGACCGCCACTTCCGCACCCTGATCCGCTTGCTCTCCAAGCGCACGCTCTTGGTCACGGAGATGGTGACCGCGCACGCGCTCATCCACGGAGACCGGCCCATGCACCTGGACTTTGGGGTGCATGAGCACCCTGTCTCTCTGCAGGTTGGGGGCGACTCTCCCAAAGACTTGGCCCGGTGTGCCCAGTGGGCCGCCGCCTGGGGCTACGACGAGATTGACTTGAACGTGGGCTGTCCGAGCAGCCGGGTTCAGTCCGGTTGCTTCGGCGTGGTGCTGATGGGGCAGCCGCAGAAGGTTCGGGATGCATTGGCTGCCATGCGAGCAGCCTCGCCCTTGCCCGTCACGGTCAAGCACCGCATCGGTTTTGACGAGATCGACTCCTACCAAGACATGCTGCGCTTCGTGGACTGCGTGGCGGAGAGCGGCGTCACACGCTTCCAGGTGCACGCGCGGAAGGCCTGGTTGAAGGGCCTCTCACCCAAGGAGAACCGGAACGTGCCGCCTCTGCAGCACCCCGAAGTCTGGCGCCTGAAGCAGGAGCGCCCGGAGCTGGACATCATCATCAATGGCGGCATCAAGACCATCGAGGACTCCCTGGAGCACCTCGAGCATGTGGACGGCGTGATGATCGGCCGGGCGGCCTGGGACAACCCCTACCTCTTTGCCCGGGTGGACCGCGAGATCTACGGGGACACCAGCTGGACGCCTCCCACGCGGCACGAGCTGGTGCACCAGATGGCGGAGTACGCCGAGCGAGAGCTGGCCCGGCATCAGCGTACCAAGGTGGGCCACATCGCAAAGGGCATGTTGAACCTGTTCAACGGTGTGCCTGGCGCGCGGAAGTGGCGCCGCGTGTTGACGGAGAACGGCCACAAGCCGGGGCAGGGGCCCGAGCTGTTGATCAAGGCTCTGGGGCAGATCCGGGCCTGAGGGTCAGGCGGTGCGTCCCATCTCCCTCCAGGCGTAGGCGCAGCTCCCGTCCGCGGTGGGTGCCCTCCAAGAGACCCGCTGCGTGCAGGGCGTGCAAGGCGGGGCTCGGGCTTGCCGGCAGGCCCACAGACTCGATGACCAAGCGCGACCAGGGCTTAGAGGGGCCGCGGCGCTCCGTGGGCCATGCGCTGGGGGCTCGGTCTCCGGGGCTTCGGAACATCAAGGGCTGCTGGGGCGAGTCGCTGTCCAAGGCCACCGGGATGTGCATTCCTTGGGGCAGGTAGGGCGGCTCAAAGGACCAGGTGGGCAGGTCCAGCTCTCCCCGCCAGGCGATGCCCACCGCGCAGCCTGTCTCTCGCCGGGCCTGGAACTGGCAGCGGGAGATGGCTGGGCTCTGGGTGTCCTGGAGCGCGTCGATCCACAGGATCTCCAGGTAGGCGTTGTCAAAGGCGAAGCAGACGTTTCGGGTGCCTTGCCCGGGGTGCGCCCGGCGGTAGCTCTCGCGCAGACCGAGGGCCTGGAGTTGGGCCAGGGCCGGCTCCGGATCCCTCAGGAGCAGAAAGACATGGTCGAGCTCAGCGATGGACGCTCCAAGTGGACCCCATTGGGCCCGGGTTTCGCTCGGGATCGCAGCCCTGATTCGCGGCGAATGTTGGGAAAGTACAGGAAAAATAAAGTGTTAGGAGCGGTCGTTTTCGATTCTAACCGGGCTCGCCGCGGCCCATCAAGCCTTGCCCCGTAGCCTCTGGTCACACCCTTTCCCAAGCGAGGCCACCATGTTGCGGGACGCCATTGACTCTTTGGACACTGTGGATTGGCTGCTGGCCCTGGGCCTGTGCGCCGCCACCTGCTTTGAATTCATCTTCGCCCTCCAGGTCGGCGAGCTCGGCGTGCTGCTCTGGGGCTGGAAAGGGCGGCTGCTTCAGCTGGCCGCAGCGGGGGCCGTGGGCTTTGCCGGCGCGACGATTCTGGCTGGCTTTGTGCTGCGCAGTCGGGTGGTCTATGTCTTGCTCATCGTGGCCTCGCTCCTTGGGGTGTTGAGCATTGCCTTTGCCTTGCCGGCGCTTGGAATGCTCTACGGGCTGCTGCGGGAGCGGGGACGCTTGGCCTTCTTCCACCCGGAGCTGCTCGAGGAGGTCGTGCCCGTGGCCAAGCCGATGGCCCCCCAGGATGCGGCCACGCAAGTCTTCAGGCGGCGCAGCTTTGAGCAAGACCAGACGGTGCTCATGCACGGCGCATCCCTCTCTGAGTCGGGCTTTGAGCCAGCGCCTTTGCCTGAGCCAACACAAGAGATGGAGCAGGACGACCCCAGCGTGCCAGACCGGCTCGACGTGGTGAGTGCTTGGCTCTTGGTTGCCTATGGACTGTTCGCGGGCCTTGTGGGCTTGCTCTTGTTCGTTATCGCCCTCCTCTGGCTTATAGACTCGGGCCCCAATGCCGATGCGAAGCTCCAGATGTTCGGTCTTTGGGCGGGAGCCAGCCTGCCCCTTTTCCTCACGAGCGCGGGGTGCTGGGCGATGTGGAAGGGCTTCTATGCCCGCGAACAATGGCACTGGGTGCTCGGGCTTACTCTGGCTCTGAGCATGCTCGGCACAGGCAACTTGCCCCTCGGCCTGTTGCTGCTCTTCTGTCTGCTGCGCAAGCGAGGCTGGCGTGGCTTTGGCATGGCGAGTCTCGAGCGGAGACTGGGCTTGGGTGCCGCGGCTTGAGCGGGGTTGATCGAGTCGTGCCAGCTCTTGTGGGGCGGCTTGAGCAGGGCGGCCTGGGCTTGGGCTCTTCAGCCCGCCAGGACCTGTCCCATCGTGTAGGCGCCCGGCTTCTTGCCCACAAGCCAGCGAGCGGCGCGCACGGCACCTCCAGCAAAGGCTGTGCGGCTGGTGGCCAAGTGGCCCAGCATCAGGCGCTCGCCGGGGCCGGCCAAGTACAGGGTGTGTTCACCGGCCACGTCTCCACCGCGCAGTGCGTGCATGCCGATTTCCTTGGCTGTGCGCGTGCCTGTGTGGCCTTGGCGGCCGTGGCGGAGCTGCTCTTGCAAGTCGACCCCTCGGGCGGCGGCGCAGCCTTGGGCCAGGGTCAGGGCGCTGCCACTGGGCGCGTCCTTCTTTAGGCCGTGGTGCATCTCGACGATCTCCAGGTGGTAGTCCGGGAGGGAGCGGGCTGCTTGGGCAGCCAGCTCGAAGAGCAGGTTCATCCCGGAGGAGAAGTTGCTCGCCCAGAGCAGAGGACCGCGGGCGGCGTAGGCCTGGAGGGCGGCGGTCTGCTCGGCATCCAGGCCGGTACAGCCTGTGACCAGAGCCTGCCCCTGCAGGCCCTTGATCAGCTCCAGTGGCCCGGGCGCGAGGGAGAAATCGATGACCACCTGGGCTTGGCTGTGGTCGGTGCCTCGGCCGCCAGCGCTGACCAGCTCCATCTCCGAGTCTGCGGAGACCAGCTCGCAGACCAGGGTCCCCATGCGGCCCCCGGCTCCGTGTACGCCGACCCGAATCACTCTGCGATCTCGAGCAGCGACTGGCTGGGCGGGCTCTCAAAGGCCACCAAGGGCAAGCGCAGGCGGTTTGTGATGCGTCCCTGAGCGGCCATGAAGGCCTTGACCGGCTCCGGGTTGGAGCCGCTGAAGAGGTAGTGCACGATGGGCATCAGCTCATGATGCAGGCGGCGTGCGGTGGCCAGTTCGCCGTCTTGGACGGCCTTGGCCAAGGCCACGCACTTGAGGGGCGCGACGTTGGAGAGCACCGAGATGGCCCCCTTGGCGCCCGTGCACATCAGGGGGAAGAAGGTGAAGTCATCCCCACTGAGCACCGAGACATTGGGACAGGCGGCCACAAGCTGGCTGCCGTAGTTCACATCGCCGGTCGCCTCTTTGACGGCGACCACGCCCTCCAGGTGGCAGAGCTCCGCGAGCAGTGAGACGGGCAGGTGCTGGGCTGTGCGACCGGGCACGTGGTAGGCCACGATGGGCAGGCCGGGCTTGCAGGCTGCGGCCAGGTTCATTCGGTGGCCCTTGGGAGAGGGCTTGTTGTAGTAGGGCAGCACGACCAAGGCGGCGTCGGCGCCGAGCTCTGCGGCCATCTCTACGGCGGCTACGGTCTTGGTGGTGTGGTTGCTTCCGCAGCCAGCGGTCACAGGCACCCGGCCCGAGCTGACCTCGACCGCGGTAGAGACCACTGCAGCCCATTCGTCGGCGTTCAGAGTCGCAGCCTCGCCGGTGGTTCCGCAGGGGACCAGTCCACCGATTCCTGCTGCGATCTGGGACTCACAGAGAGCCTCCAGCGCCGGCAAATCCAGCTCGCCGTTCTTTTGAAAGGGGGTGACCAGGGCGGTGTGAATACCCGAAATCATGGACGCGCTCCCACGGCTGAGTTGTCTTCTTGTTGTTCTTAGAACTCGGCGACCAAGTAGAGGCGTCCGCCAAAGGCTGGGCTGTCAAAGCCGCCGCCCAAGTCAGGGTCCACGTAGTTGCTGTAGTACTCGCCTGGCACCAGCACGGCGCCGCTGGCCTTGAGGTAGAAGTGCTCCACGGGGCTGTAGGTCAGGTCTGCCCCGATCTCCCAGCCATAGCCGCGTCGCGCGTCGGAGGGTGCAGCGAAGGTGCGTGCGCCCAGCAAGCTGACCTGGCCATGCAGGTCGTCGCGGATCTGGTACCCGATGGTGGGCTTGAGGAAGAGCGCGTTGGAGACACCCTCGCCCGTGAGCACTGCGCCCGTGTCGCGACCCAAGTTCTCCGAGTTCCGGACCGCAGGGGCCAGGACGGGGAGGGGCTCCTCGAACATCATCAAGGCGATGTTCTTGTCCCGATCGAAGGTGAAGGTGCGGTCGGTGCTGTCGGTGGTGTCCGAGTCGCCGCTGGCCATGCCAACGTCCAGTCCGGCGTTGAGCTTGTTGGGCAGAGTCATGCTGCCGCTCAAGATGCCGCCAAAGGCGACCTGGCTCACGTCGTTGTTCTGGCTGTTGAGGTCACCGCCACCGAAGTTTCCGGCGAACTCCAGCTCGATGCGGGCAGGACCCAGCTCGCTGAAGCCCCAAAGGCTTGCGGTGTAGGCTTGGTAGGTGGGACCGAACTGGTGGCGGTAGCGGTTGTACAGCCCCAGGCCCATGGTCTCGCCAAGGTAGGCCACCGCAAAGTCCGCAGCGACGGAGTCATCGCGGTCGTCACCCTCTTCCCAGTAGCCCTCGGAGAGCTGCTCGTAGGCGCCCATCAGGTAGACGGGGCCAACGCGGGATGTGAACTGGATGCGGTCGCCGGTGTCGCCGAACTCGCTCTCAGGGGTCAGGCCGTCGTTGAAGAGCACGCCGGCTCCCCAGTGCTGTGGCATGCGGCCCATGCTGAGACGGCCGTAGGGCAGGTAGATGTCTGCCCAGGCGCGGGTCAGGCTCACGTTGCCGAAGTTGCCCATGTTGTTCTGGGTCAGATCGGGCGCCACACCGTGGGCGTAGGCTGCTGGGAGCAGGGTCCCATCCGCCAGGGTGTAGTTGTTGATGTTGTCGCCAAAGCTGGTCAGGTTCAGCATGTCGAGCTGTGCATGCACCGCCACGCGCGAGCTGGCGTGGAAGGTGGGCTGCAAGCGCAGGCGGTGGTCCAGATACACCGTGCCAGCGGTCGCGTTGGCGTTGGTGTCAGACAGACTCAGGCTGTTGTAGGCCAACACACGGGTGCGGTAGTGGCCGTGCCACTCCACCTCGGCGGCAGAGGCGCTGGAAGAGAAGGCGAAGGCAGCGATCAACGTCAGCAAGACAGGCTCCAGCAGCACCCCAGGGATGAGGCGTCCCGGGGGTCTATCCAGCCAAGGGGCAACCCTCAAAACATTCGCTGTGCCTTGTCCATGTCGAAGGGCTCATCATCGCGCTTTTCCCAGTAGCTCTCGGCCTCTGGGTCGATGCGCGGTGGCTGCACCAAGCGCTTGCCTGTGAGCTTGAAAAAGGCGGCTACAGGGGCCACAGCGAAGATGTACACAAAGGACATCAGCACAGCGTTCTGGGCGGAGATCAACTTGTGGGAGAAGCCCTTCCAGGCCCGCCAGATGTGCTTGTGCAGTGCCAGCATTGCTACATCAAGGTGTAGACGAAGGGCAGCACAGGGCTGGATTCGGCGAAGAGGATGAAGGCCACCATCGCCAGCAAGACCAAGACGATTGGGGTCATCCACCAAGCCTTCTCGTGCTTGATGAAGGCCCAAAACTCGGCCAGGAGACCGCGTTGTTGCGTGGGAAGCTGTGGTTGCTCGCTCATCGTGGCTCCAGGATTGGCAGGCTACCACCGGAGGGGATGGACGGGCCAGCACCGAGAACCATCAGGGCGTAGTCGGAGTTCAGCTGGGGCAGGGGGAGCCGCTCGCCGGGCATGCCCCCTCGGAAGTCCACGATCACCACGCCAAAGCCGTCCGTCACGACCGCCCGGTCCTGGCCGTCTCGCCTCAGGGCGATCTCCAAGTGCTGACTCCAGGGATGTGTCGTCTGCACCGCACAGGGGATGGAGGGGCCCATGCGCACCAAAACGGGCCCCGGCGGAGCCTCCCGTGCGGCCTGGACGATGGGCTGCAGTCCTGAATCCAGTGTGTTCGGCGCCCGAAGCCAGCTCTGAGGGCAGCCTTGGAGCAGCGCGGCGTTGGCCTGAGGCGCCCGTGCCAGGGGGGCGCCCACCCCGAAGCTGAGGGCACCGGTGAATCCAGCGAGCAGGGGCGTGGCCAGGGCGCTCTGAGGCCAGCGCTCCAAGACAGCAGCGAGCAGGACGGGGATCATGGGCACCAAGGGCAGGATCAGGCGCTCGTACTTGTTTGGCAGGAGCAGCAAGGGCAGCAGGCCCAGAGTCCAGAGCAGGCAGAGGCGAAGGCTTGGCCCCTTCTCTTTCCAGACCGCGATGGCGCCGGCCAGTCCCATCAAGAGCGCGATGGGCCCCAGGACTGGCGCCCAGAGCGCCCGGGGGTAGAAGAGCAGGTGGGAGAGGAGATCCGCTTCGCCGGCGTGGGTGGCGGAGCCCCAGAGGTAGCCCCCTTGGCTGCCCAGGTTGTTGGCGTACCAGGGCAAGGCCGGAAGCAGGCCCAGCAGGCAGAAGAGCAGGCTCTTGCGGTAGCGCACCAAGCCCAGGGTTGGCAGGATCACAAAGAGCAGGGCGCTCTGCTTGACCAGCAGGGCCACAGCCAGGCTCAGCCCCAAGACAATGGCGCGTCCGGGGGTGGGTTGAGCGCGCTGGCGAAGCGCTGCCCAGAGCACGGCGGTGCAGGCGGCCGCGAGCATGACCTCGGGCATGAAGTGCTTGCTGAGTGCCATGGGCAGGGGGAGCCAGAGCATAGAGACCGCGCAGAGCAGGGCGTTTGGGCGGGATCTGCCCAACTCAAGACAGATCCCCCCTACGCCAGCGGCCAGAGCCAGCAGCCAGATCAGACCCCCTGCGCGCACCCGAGGTCTGCTTGGGTCCGCGGTCTGCATCGCCCACCACCACAGCCCTGTCGCGGCCGCATAGGCCGGTGGGTAGTCCCCCATCTCCTCGCTGACAGCCCGGGCCAAGAAGGCGCCGGGTTCACCCTGTTTCAGGTCCTCCATGTAGAGCTCTGCGGCCCCCACATGGCCCATCTCATCACCGTCCTGCAGCAGCTTGTCTTGGCCGAGCCAGATCGCGTTCAGCGCGGCCCAAGCCAGCAGCAACAAGGCCGCCAGTGCGAGCTGTGGGGATCTCACGCCCGGCCGGTCCAGACAAAGACCAGGGCCGCGGCCACCGCGCCGCCACTGAGCAACCAGGCCTGCCAGCGCTTTGGCAGTCCAGCGCAGTTGGTGGCCACCGCCACTCCGCCCATGGCCAGCAGTGGCAGGAAGTAGTGCGTTGGGAAGTGGTCGATGAAGGCGAGCAGAAGGCTCGTGGCAAGGGCCGTGGCCATCACCCAGCGGCTGCCCCGGGTGCGCAGTGGGAGGACGAAGAGGAGGCCAAAGCCGGAATAGCGCAGCCAGGTCCAGTAGAAGGTCGCGGGCCGCTGCCAGATGGGATCGGCCTCGGGGTTGTTGGCGAAGTGCTCAGGGACCGTCTCGAACCAGAGGATGAAGAGCCAGTCCTGGAGCTGCTGGCTGAGCAGAGCGGCCAGGGCAAAGATGGCGGCCAGAGCGGCAACCCCGGCTGCCAGGGGACCCAAGCGTGCGCGGACCCGACCATCGGAGAAGGCCCAGGCGTGCAGTCCTGCAGCCATCAAGAGCACCACGACGCCGGGGTAGCGCAGCAAGCCGGCGATCAAGGCCAGGAGCACAAAGCGGGCGGTGCTGTCGCTGCGTAGGGCGGACATGCCAGCGATCAGGGCGGCGGCGTAGAGCGAGTCGGGGAAGTTCACGCTGCCTGGCTGGAGCATGAGCTCGGCGTGTATCAAGACGCCTGCGGCAGGCAGCATCCACGCCGGCCATGGGGCGCTCGGAGAGAGGCGCTCGAGCAGCCGAATGGCGCTGGCCCCCAAGAGCATCAAGACGAAGAGCAGCAGCGCAGCGGCGCCAGGCAGATCCGGGCTCACGGCGGCGCTGGAGACCGCCAATACATAGCTCCAGAGCGGCGGCTGGTGGATGGTCAGGCGGCGCTCGCCGTCCAAGAGCTCCTGTGCCCAGCGCTGGTTCTCCACCAGGTTGAGGAGCTGGTAGTAGTGGGCGTATCGCAGGGCCCCGGCCTCATCTAGGGACCAGGGCGCAGCGCTGCCGGGCAGGATGAAGACCTGGCTGGCGGCATCGTCGGCGCCGCTCGGGGACTCCACACGCAGGCTCAAGGTGCCCGGGCTGACCGCACTGCGCAGGGCCACGATTCCCTGGTCCAAGTAGCGGGGCACCGCTCCCTCGTCCGCGTCCACCGTGACGTCTGCCGAGATGCGCTCCGCCGCTGACCATGCGCCGCTCTGGCGCACCTGGATGGCCGATCCGATGGGGCCTTGCAGCAGGAAGAGAATCTCACCTTCGCCGGTGATCTCGATGCTCTGGGTGCGCACCTGCACCCCGGGCTCCGGCGGCAGATCCAAGCGTCCGGCGCCCGCTTCGGGCCACCCCAAGAGCACCGCGTCTGGGCTGCTCCATCCCACCGGTGTCTCCGGCAAATCCTCGACCTGTGAGGACCACCACCAGTCGTGCAGTGGCCGACTCAGCTCCGGCATGTGGGCGGCGCTCCACACCCCCAGTGCCAGCGCCAAGGCCACCAGGCCGGCCAGACCTCGGGTGCGGAGGCGCTCGGAGGGGTGAGCGTTCCAACCCAGCCAGAGCCCTGGGCCCGCGCCCAGCACGGCCATGATCCACAACACCCAAGGAGACCCTCCCGCCAGCGAGGCCACCAAGACGCTGGGCACCGCCCACACGATGCTCAACCAAGTGGCGTCTAGGCCGACCTGCAGCGCGCTGGACTCTCCCCGGTTCATCCAGCGGGCCCATCCCAGGCCGGGTGCCAGGAGCAAGGCTGGCAGGACCAGCAGGCCACGCAGGGCCCAGTGGGGCTCGAAGAGCAGGCCCAAGGCGCCCACGGCCAGCAGCAGCAAGGCGGTCATGTGCGGGCCGCGGCGATGCAGGCGAGCAGGCCTTGGTCCAGGGAGACCTTCGCCTTGTAGCCCAGAGCTTGGATGCGGCTGGGGTCCCCGTAGAAGCGGCTGCTCTCACCGGCTCGGTGGGGCAGGGCGCCCACTTGAACCAACGCGGGGTCCGCTTCGGCCAGGTGGTAGATGCGTTCGACGATCTGGCGCACGCTGTGCTCTTGGCCGCAGCACAGGTTCAGGGTCTGTCCCACCGCTTCAGGGCCCGCGGTCAGGAGCAGCGCTTGGACCATGTCGCTGATGAAGTTCAGCTCCCGGGTCTGGGTGCCCTGGGTCATGGGGAAGGGGGCACCGGCCAGGGCGGCTGCGATGGCGGTGGGGATCAGGGCGCCGGAGCGCTGGGTCGGCCCGTAGCTCAGGAAGGGTCGCGCGATGCTGGCCTTGAGGCCCTGCGTTCGCATCAGGGTTTGGACCCACAGATCGGCGGCGGCCTTGGCCGCGGAGTAGGGCGAGACGGGGCGCAGGGCCTGGTCTTCGCGGAAGGGCGTGGGGCCATCTCCGTAGACCTCGCAGGTGCCGACATGTACCAGCCGGGTGGAGGTGCCCAGACAGGCCCGGGCGACGGCGTCCGTGGTGGCCAGAACGCCTTGCTGCATCTCCTCAAAGCGCTGGGGGGCGCGATCCGGGTTCACGGGGCTGCCCAGATGAAAGACCACCTGGGGCCGCAGGGTGGTGACCAGCGCGCTCAGGGCTGGACCGGTGGGCCCGGTGGGCGGGATGGGGTGCCGGTGTACGCCTTCGGGGACGGGGCGGCGACGTTGGCTGCCATGGACCTGGGCGCCCAGGGCCAGCAAGCGCGCACACAAGGCCCGGCCTAGAAAGCCGCCGGCGCCGGTGACCAGGATGCGTTGGGAGTTCCACACAAGTGCAGGGTACTCCCCTCTCGGATCTGGCCGGCCCGGAAGGCTGCTCAGATCTCCAAGCGCGAGTCCTCGGTCACCGCGAAGACGCCGTCCAAAACCAGGGAGCGACCGGCCACTCGGATGCGGCCGCTGACCTCGCCGTAGTACTGGTTGAAGTCGCCCTTTGCGAGCACACCGTCCCGTTGCTCGCGGCGCTGGAAGCGGGGGTCAAAGCGCAGGTCCAACCAGTCGTCCCCGGCTTCGGTCGAGCGGATCCGCCACGGCGTGGTGCTGCGGGTCTGCTCGTCGGTGATCTCGTACTCAAAGGCCGCTGAGGGCAGCTTGTAGAGCCCCTCTTTGAGCCAGACCACGTACTTCTGGGAGCGCACGATGGGGCGCGCGTCCACTTGGTCCTTTGCGACTTGTAGGCCGAACTGGACCTGCTCGCGCCGGGTGCGGTCCCAGGCCAGACCGGCGCAGGCGATCCAGTTCCAGTGCTGCAGTCCGCGTTGGTGACCGACGGTGCGGTCCACGGTCCCAAGGCTGCCAGGGGGCAGCACGACCACGCGGTCCTTGAGGGTGAGCAGGCCGTGCTCCAGCTCCAAGTTCGAGTAGAACTGCAGGCTGCCGCGCCCGCGCTGGAAGCGGGTGGACTGCACCAGGGCGGGGCCGAGGGCATGGCGCGCGATGGCCTGCAGGTGCAGGTGGTCCACGTGCAGGCTGATGTGGAAGCGCTGCCCGTCCGCGCTCACCCGGATGAAGGAGCCCGTGTCGGTGCAGGCGAAGTGCCGGGCGTCGTCCATGACCTCCACTTTGACGTTGGGGATCAGGCGGGTTCGGCTGGCGTGGTCGAAGACACCGGACTTCTTGTGGGCGACCAGGAGCGCGACGTTTCCGGCACGGGTCAGGTTCGCCAGGTTGCAGACGATGAAGTAGTCGCCAGCATCGATGCTCAGGTGGAACCACCGCTGCAGTGCCAAGCTCAGGGCGTTGGAGCGATCCAGGTTCATCTCGCCGTCAAAGCCCTTGAACCACCCGGGCACGTAGCGTCCGTCGGGGCCAATGATCGCTGGCGGCGCTTCCCGCTGGGTCAGGTAGTCCACCCCATCATCTGAGCTGGTGTTGATTCCGGTGGCGGCGTCGAGGCGGTCGAGCAAACGGGGCATAGGAAGAGCCTACCCTTTGGGTACTCAGAGTAGGAGGCGCTACACTGCCTCATGCGCGTTGACTTTGTGAATCAAGCCGCCCTCGAGGCCGGACTTCCGCTCCCTATTGATGCTCTGGGCCACCAAGCCGTGGCCTCGCGCCTGCTGACTTGGTCCGCCAAGCTGCCGCCAGGATCCGTCATCGCGGTGCAGGGCGAATGGGGCAGGGGAAAGACCGACCTCTTGGCCCGCTTGGCTGCCCAGACCGTCTCGGATCCGGGGCCAGCCGGTCCGGCTCTCTGGCTCAATCCTTGGCAGTACGGCACGCCAGACCTGCTCACACCCCTGGTTCGAGCCTTGCACGCCCGCAGCCAGGGCAAGCTCAGTCCGGCGCTAAAGAGCGCCAGCGAGCGCCTGATCAAGGCGGGGTTGAACTTTGGCCTGAAGGGGGCTGCCGCGGTGGTGCCAGGCGGTCAGGTTCTGGACTTGGCGGCCCCATTTCTCGGGGAGCTCGCCGGGGTCGCACTGGGAGAGGACTCAGGTGGCGATCCCGTCGCCTCCATGGCCCAAGACTTTCGTGATCTGACCCAGGCGATCCTGGGTGACTACAGCGCGGCAGGGTCCCGTCTGCTGGTGTGCATCGATGATCTGGACCGCTGCGCGCCGGAGCGTCAGATGGCCCTGCTCCAAGGACTTCGCTTCCTGTTGGCCGCTGGCGCTCCTGTGACGGTGCTCGTGGCGCTGGACCCCTTCTTGGCGCGAGAAGGGGTGCGTCAGGCCTACGGCAGCCAGGGCGTGGACGCCGATCGCTACTTGGACAAGATCTTCGATCTGCGGGTCAGTCTGCCGGGGCTTCGGGCCCAGTCGGTCCAAAGCTTCTGGCTGGGCCGATTGGCTGCGCCAGTGTTGACCGCCCAAGGCGAGCGCCCCCTGCGTACCTGCTTGCCAGACCCTTTGACACAGGTGAGCGTGGACCAGATCGCGCCGGTGCAGAGCCTGCGGAACCCCCGCGTCCTCAGCCGCCTCTCCGGCAAGCTGGCGCTGCTGCAGAGCACGGGGGATGTGCCCGCGACCCCCACCCAAGGCCACGCCGAGGCTTTGCTGCTGTGGATGGCCATGGGTGAGCGTTGGCCAGCCCATCGGGCGCTGATCCAATCTGGAGAGCACTTCGCCCAGCGGCTCTCCGCGGTTGCGCGACAGGTGGGCCGAGACCAATCCCAGGTCTATGACGGAGACCCACAGGTCCAGGCCCTGGCACCCGATGCAGCCTTGGCCAAGGTGCTGATGACCTTGCTGGAAGGGGATCTGGTCTGGCTGGAAGAGGCGGCCGGAACGTTGGCGCTCTTGGGGCTTTAGAGCAGGTCCACCAAGGGCAGCTCCAGACCCAGGGCCTCCAGGGGCAGCACCTGCCCATCCAAGAGGAGCAGATCGCCTCGAACGATCCACTGCAGGCCCCAGCTCAGGGGTTCCTGCCGCTGCTCCGGGTTCTTGGCCAGCTCCGTCAACAAGGCCACATCGGCGCTGCTCTGTCGGCCGGAGAGCGTCAGGGCCAAGCTGCGCCAGAGGGGATCCGCTTGGGGCATGGTGAGCAGCTCGTCCAGAGCGTTTTCCAGCCCCAGGCGTGCGCGACAAGCCGCCCGCAGCAAGGCCACGCTGCCGCCCAGGTGCGCTGGGGTCTCGGTGCGTGCCAGGACCTCCCACCCGTCTTGGGGTAGAAAGGCCGGCAGGCGCTCGGGGTCTCCCATGGCCGAGGCCCAGGCCCAGGACTCCGCCGCCATGTAGGTGCCGTGGTCGTCCAGGAATCCTCCCCAGACTTGGTCCAAGATCCCCTTCCACAGCTCGGAGTCTGCGCTGCGCAAGGGGGCTTGGGCGGCCACCTTGAGCTGCTCTTGGGAGGCGCCCAGGAGCGCGAGCTGCTGCAGGCGTCGGGAGATGCCCACGCGCCGGTTTGGCCACGCCCCCAGCAGCGCCAACTCCCAGGGGCTGCCGGGCCAGAGGGGGGAGCCTGCAGAGAGCACCCGACCGGTGGCCACGCAGGCGCTGGAGCTGCACGCGCCGTTGATGGCGGCCAAGAAGGCCCCTGTAGGGCTGAGCTTGGAGGGGCGGGCCAGCTCTCCGAGCTCAGTGTCCAAGCAGAGGGCGTGTAGGCGCAGCCAGAGCGCCCAGTGTGCGGACTTGGATCGGTCTTGAATGAGGGCGTGAAGGGCCTTGCGCTCGGGGGGCTCCAGCAGGCCGATCCACATGCGCAGAACCGGCGCCCAGGAGGCGTGCTCGGCCAACTCGGCGATGCGCGGCACGGGTGCTTGGTCTTGCAGGTGCAGGTGCGCAGCGGCCAGGTACTCCCGCACGGAGCTGTAGATGAACACCAGCTCCCCGCTGCTCTGCCGCTGCTCCAGCAGGCCCGAGTCCCGCTGGGCCCAAGCCAAAAAGCTGCGGCGCTTGCTGAGGGACCAGTTTGGGGGGAGGTGGCTGTTGCGCACCTCCTGGGCTTGGAGCTCCTGCAGTCTGAAGGCCAGGGCGGTGAGCTCCGGCAAGCGGATCTGCTCGGGGTCACGCTCTTCGAGCAGGCCCTCAATGCAGGCCTGATACAGGCGGGCGGTGGAGCGGGGCAGGGGGTCCGGATGGTGCATCAGCAGCATCTGAAGCAACAGGGGCCTGCGGGCCAGCGCCATGGCCTTGGGGTGCTCGGCCAGGTTGCGGAGGAAGTCCTGGGTGGCCGGCGCCTCGGGGGAGAGCACGCTCAGGATCTTCTCGCTGAGTTGGGCCACGCCCTTCTCGTCCAGCAGGTCCAGGTGCAGGACCTGGGTGTCCTCGTCCGAGCCCGGCAGCGCCAGAGCCCCGGGACGGGCCGTGAGCACCAAGCCCAAGCGCGGGTAGCTGGTGAGCAGGCCCAAGAGTTGCTGTCGAAGGGCCGGGGCACGTCCTCCCAGCTCGTCCCAGCCATCCAGAATCAGCAGCACCGGTGGCGCTTGGGGATCCCGCAGAAGGGGGTCCAAGAATCCGGGGCTGGCTTGGGGGATCTGCTGGAGCAGGTAGGACTCCAGCGCTTGGTCCACGCTGAGGTGTTCAGACTGGGGATCCAGGTCGCGCAGACGGATCAACACCGGCAGTGCGACGCCCTTGGCCAAGGTCTCGTTGGCGAGCCACTTGGCAAAGGTGCTCTTTCCGGAGCCAGCAACGCCCAGCACCACGCTCCGGTCCGTCGCCAGCTCTTGGACGTCCACCACCTGACCGGCGTTTCCGGGCCAGGAGAGCTTGAAGGGCACCAGCATGCGATCCAAGGGCAAGTCGCCCGTCGGTTGGATCAGGCGGCTCTCCCACCGGGTGTGGTGGTGGGCCATTCGGGTGCGCCAGTGGCGGGCGATCTGCTGGGGGGAGGTGGTCACTGGGGAAGGGTAGCGCGGGGGGAGGACAGGATCTGTCCGGGGGCAGATCGCAGTCGCATCTCCAGCAACGCCGAGCTCAGCTTCCCAGCTCCAGCAGCATCCTCACCGCCCGAAGCCTGGCTTGGCAGCTCAGCCATCGGCATAGGTTCATGGCGCCGGCGTCGTCCACTCCAAGCTCGGCTTGCATCTTGGCGCGGCGGGTCTCATCGCCGGTCTTTCGGCTGGCCCAGGCGCGCAGCAGGGCGCGGCTGGCCACAGGGTCCAGGCCTTGCTCGGCGTCCCAGACGCGGGGCATGAAGCGTGCGGGCATTCCGGCCACAGGGCCGCCCTTGATCTTGGTGCCGTCGCTGTCGACGACGACGAGCACGCTGTCTTGTCCGGCGCGAAGGCAGAACTGGCCGACGGGGGGAGAGATGGCGATGCCCAGGCGCTTGGTGGCGCTGAGCAGGCGCTCCTCTCGGGCGCGCTTGGCTTGGTCACGGGCGCGCATGGCCAGCTCGTGGCGGCGCTCGGCCAAGGCCTCTGCCAGGGTGCGCGAGAGCAAGGCTCTGGCCATGTCCACGCTGGGAGGTGGCTCGTGGGCCATGGAACGGGCCAGCTCACCGACGGGGTCGCTGCCGCTGGGATCCAGGGTCGCCACGGCCTTGCCCAGGTCTCGTAGATCCTGCTCAGGGCTGGATGCGATGGCCAGAACGGGATCCAGCCAGATCAGCTCAAATCCGGTCTCGGTGCGCACCAAGTGCCGTGCGCTCAAGTGACCGTGCACCTGGCCTCGGGCGTGCAGGGCTTCCAAGCCGGCCAGGCCACCCTCCAAAGCCAGGGCGATCAGCTGGGTGTCTGGGCGCTCATCTGCCGGCAAGAGCTGGGAGAGAGAGGGGCCATGCAGCGGGTATTCCAGCATCGGCCATTCTCCCTGCATGCGAAGGGCACCCGGCAGAGGGTGAGGTGCGGGCCATCGGGTGCTGGCATGTAGACGGCGCTGCCAGACTGGGTCGCCGCGCAGCTCGGGACGCAGGGCCCGCAGGAGCACACGCTGTCCGCGCCGCCAGGCATCGAAGCTCACGCTGATGGCGTCCTGTTCCCAGATCTCACCGCGACGCAGGCCGCCGATCTGTATGGGCAGGCCCGACTCGATGGTCTCCAGTGCGCGCACTGCGAGCAGGAGGGGATCCAGGGCTTGGAGCTGAGCGGGGCTGTCGGCCGCGCGCTCCAAGGCCTGCCGTCTGGCGGTCCATCCCGGGGGCAGATCGCCCAGCACATCGACCAGGAGGTGCTCCAGGTCGGCGAGAGGAAGGCTGCGGAGATCGGCAGAGGACATGGCGCCTGTTTAACAGGCCCGGGGAACCCTTGGTCTATGTTGCTGTCAGGACCCACCATGACGCACACCACCCTGGCTTGGCTGCTCTCGGTTCCGCTCATCGCGGTGCTGCACGAGCTCGGGCATGCCTTGGCCGCCAAACCTGCTGGCTACCGTGTGACCAGCTTTGGCATCGGGCATGGCGCGCCGCTGCTGCACTTCCGCACCCGCCGGGGCACCATCGTGTACCTGGGACGCTGGATCTTCAGCGGGGGGCAGTGTGTCGCCATTCCGGTCGACGTCATCCCTGAGCGGCGCTGGCTCTACCACTCCGGTGGACTGATCTTCCAAGGCCTGCTGGCTCTGGTCCTCTGGCCCTTGGCCGAGCGCTTTCCGGCCCTGAGCGGTGCGATGTGGTTCAACCTGCTGGTCTTGGCTTGGAACCTGCTGCCTCTGCGCTTTGGGGGCTACGTCAGCGACGGCTACAAGCTGATCTCGCCGTGGTTGGGCGGTGCCAGAGGCGGCCCCCACTACGCCCAGCGCGACCAGATCGCCAAGGTGCTGCGCTTGGAGACCCAGAACCGCTCCGATCTGGGCGTGGCGTGGTGTCGCACCATGCTTCAGTGGATGGACGTGGTCACGGGCCAAGAGGTCGACCCCTGGGCCCCCAATGAGCTGGTCCTGATGGCTGAACCCCAGCTCGAGGGGCTGTTCACCTTTGTGCGCGCCGAGCAAGAGCGCAGCGCCGGGGCCAGCTTGGGCGCCCTCCAGCGCATCCAGCGCTACCGCCAGGACATGTCCCACAGCCTGCCCCCTCTGTCCCGGGACATGCTGGCCTTGGCCGAGGCCCGTTGCTGGCTGGAGCAGGGCAGTCCGAAGAAGGCCCGGGAGCTGCTCTCGGAGTTGGTCGGCGCCCCTGGGCCCATCGCTCGGGACGCCGCCTGCCTGCAGCTTGAGTGCGCCCTTCAAGAGAAGGACCACGCGCGAATTCTCAGCTCGGCCCGGCGCCTCTCTCAGAGCCTGGATCTGGGCTTCTTCGATCTGCCCGCGGCCGCGATGACCTTGTTTCAAGCGGCCCATAGCTTGAAGGAGAGGGGATCCCTCCAGGACGCAGATCACCTCGCGGCCAGGGCTCGCTGGGCGGCCGACCGTGCATTGGCTGCGGCCCTGCCCGAGGACAGACTGCCCTTGGCACGCCGCCTCGGTGAGGTCGCTGGCGTAGAGCTGGTCCCAGAGAGGCGGCCTTCGTCCAAGCGACTGTTGCGCTAAGCGAGCTAGTGCAGCGCGTCTGGCCAGGCCGGCAGCTTGTCCTCGTTCCCGGCGTCGTGTCCGCTGAGCACCACCAGCTCCGGCCATGCCTTGGCCCATGAGTTGACCTGGTACAAGGCAGCCATTCCCTGCTCCCAGTCGCTGTCGAAGACCCGGCGCGGCAGGCCCCCCTTCGGCATGGGCTCCGCCCAGTTCTCCTCGGTCCAGGCGGCGTCGCCCATGATCAGCACGCTGGTCTGCGGCAGGTTGACCAAGACCATCGTTGAGCCCGGAGTGTGTCCTGGCGCAGGCAGTAGGATCAAGCTGCCGTCTCCGAAGAAGTCGTGGTGGCGGCTGAAGGGGCCGTAGGTGCCGCCATCGAAGGTGAAGGTCTCCACATTGGCCCGAGCCAGGGGCTCACTCCAGTTGCTGGGCTGGTTCAAGCCAAAGGCCAGCTCCTGGGCGGTCACTCTGACCTCGGCTGCGGGAAAGTCCTCCAAGCCGCCGATGTGGTCGTAGTGGGTGTGGGTGAGGATCACCGTGTCGATGGAATCCCCGCTCAACCCCAGATCCGCCAAGGCCGTGACGGTGGGGTCCCCCATTCGGAACTCGCCCAGGGCCTTGATCAAGAGCGGTCCTGGATAGTCCTTGGGGTCCATCTTGGTGCGCCGACCCAGTCCGGCGTCGATAAGGACACGGCCCTGGGGGTGCTCAAAGAGGTAGGCGGTGATCAGTCCACCATCGTCCTGCTTCCGGTCTCCGCCAGCCACCGCTTGGTGCTGGGGCAAGGACATTCGGGCGCTGTGGTGGGCCCGAAGGCTGGTCTGGGGCAAGCCGCTTCGGTTGACCGGACCGAGGACCTGGTCGGTCGCCGCAGGAGGGGAGGGCAGAGAGAGGCAGGCCAACAGGCTCGCCGTGAGGCTAGGGAAGAGCAGCATGGCGCGAAGTGTAGACTAGGGCAATCCCCGATGGAGTCGCCTTTGAGACGCCGAGATCTGCTGGCCGCGGCCAGCGCTACCTTTCTGCTTGCCCCCCTTCCAGCCTTTGCCAAGAAGGAAGAGGACCCCAAGCTGCTCTTGGAGCTTGGCGGCACACTGAGTCACAGAGGACAAACCGTCACCCGAGACAAGGTGCGTCTGCGCGTCGCCTTCTTCGATGACGGCATGGGCCGCAAGGTGATCTGGGAGCAGTTCCCCAAGGTGGACTGCGTAGATGGGGTTTTCTCCACGACCTTGAACAAGCTGGGCACCCGAGCTGCGCCGGCTTTGCCGGACACCGCGCACATGGAGCTGTGGGTGATGGAGGCGGGGCCCCACGTCAGCGAGGTTCGCCTCACGCCACGCCTGGCCGTTGACTGGGCTGGAAGCGGAAGCGCAGAGTGCCTGGAGGTGCGCGAGGGCCAGAGCGAGCTGGACGCCCTGGATGCGGGCGGCAGCTGCACTTTCATTGGAGACGGAGCCCTGCGGGTGGACATCACCACCCTACAGCGCATCCTGAAGGCCTAAGTCCCTGGGCCTGAGCCCCGAGAGGCAGCCCTAAAGTCCTATCCCTCGACCTTGGCGATCGCGTCTGCGGCGCTCACGTCGCCGTGCACGATGGCCAGCAAGCCAGGCAAGTAGCGGTCCATGGTCAACACGTTGGCGTACACGATGTTGCGAACGCTGGAGGAGCTGAAGGGTGCGCCTTCCACGTCCACCGCGCTCTTGTAGCGAACTTCACCGTCGTCGAAGTCCATCTCCAGGTTGCCGATAATGAGGCCATAGTTGGCCCGTGTGATGAACTCGGCCACCACGGAGCGCTTGTCTTCGGGGACGGGCGTGGGCGCGATGCTGTAGAAGAGGATCTGGTGCTGCTCTTCGCGAACCTTGCAGTAGCACTGCCAGCGAGCGGCCTCGCCCACAAAACCCATCACCAGTGCCAGGGGATCGCTCTCCATGGGGGTGGGGTTCCAGTCGTCCGCGTTGAAGAAGGCTTGGACGTCGTCGATCAGGCTCATTGGGGCTCCAAATTCGGTGCAGAGGGTCTAACACAGCCCAGGCAAGGGAGGTCCTTGTACTTGTCCACAGATCGCCATCAAGCTCCGCTCAAGGGCCGGTGTTGACACGTCCACACTTTTGAAATGAAACGGGATTTCAATACTTTATGGAGAGGTGCCGCGGTGGAGACGATCGGTGGACTGCCTGTGGACAACTTGTGGACCCTTGTGTGGGGAGGGCGCTAAAGGGGCCGAAATTGGTGTGGGTTCTGCTCCGTGCCCAACTTTTGAGCACGGTGCTTCTTGAGGCTCTGATGGACGGAGTTTGTGGCCGCGGGCGTTAGACTGAGGTGTGGCCTCAGTGGGCCACCTCCGGAGGTTCGTTGTGAGGTTGCGTGCGGTGCATTGGGCGGGACTTGGGTTGCTCTTCTTGGGCGCCGTTGTGGTGGGCGCAGAGGCGGACGCCGCGAGAACCCCTTCAGGCCATCCCTTCTTGTTGATCGGGATGGACGGGGGCGAGTGGTCCGTCATCGAGGACCAGTGGTCCCAGGGCAAGATGCCCAACCTCAAAGGCTTGGTGGATCGCGGCGTCCGCGCACCTTTGCAGACGGACTATGGCTGGTCTCCGGTCATCTGGACGACCATCGCAACCGGCCACGACCCTGACGTTCACGGCATCACAGGCTTTGTGGTGGCCACGCCCAAGGGGGACGTTCCGGTCTCCTCTGACCTGCGCAAGGTCCCCGCGATCTGGAACATGACCAGCCAAGCGGGCATGAAGACGCACGTCTTGGGTTGGTGGGGGACCTGGCCGGCTGAGTCCATCTCGGGCATCAACATCACCGAGCGCTGCAACGGCGAGCTGGAGAAGTGCGCGACTCCGACCAGCGCAGAGACCCAGGTGCGCGCCAGCTTGGACAAGGCCAACAGCGAGCACGTCAAGCTCTGGCCCGGCAAGCAGCACTTCGCCCCTGAAGACCGCGTGGTCACAGAGTGGGGCCCCGTTCTCAGTGCGACGCCCTTCGACTTTATGGCCATGTACATCCACGGCACTGATCCAAACAGCCACAAGTTCTGGCGCTACTACCGGCCCGAGGACTTTCCGGCTGGCTCGGTGCCGCAAGAGGGTGTTGAGCAGTACGGAAACAAGATCCCCAAGGCCTACCGCTCCGCGGATGTGGTCTTGGGTCGCGTCCTGGACTCCGCCGGTCCAGACGTGAACGTGATCATCGTCAGCGACCATGGCTTTAGGCCTTTGGACGATGTGACCCTGAAGGTCACCTACGACTTTGACAAGCTGCTGGCTGAGCTGGGTTTCGCGACCCTGTCCCCCAGCGGGAAGGTCGATGTCAAGGCCAGCCAGATGTACACCTGGTCCAGCGCGTTGAACGAGCGTCGCAAGCGGGTGCGTTTCTCTTTGGAAGGGCGCGATGCGGGCGGCAAGCTCACCCCAGCTCAGGCCGAAGAGGCACGCAAGCAGCTCGAGGCCAAGCTGGCCACGGTGACCTACAGCAGCGGGCAGCCAGCCTTTGAGCTGGACCTGGCCAACGCCACCGACAAGGAGCGCGGCGGCGACTTTGTGGTCATCTCCCTGCAAGACGGCGCGACAAAGACCCTGATGATCGACGGCAGGGAGGTCAAGGGGGTCATCAAGGGCATGGTGGAGAACTCCGGCGGTCACGCCGGTGATCCTCCCGGCATCTTCGCGGCGGCTGGCCCAGACATCGACCCCAACGTCGACATGAGCGGCATCCGCATCCACGACATCACGCCGACCCTGCTCTACGGGATGGGCTTGCCCATCGCCGATGACATGGCTGGGTCACCTCAGATGCAGCTCTTCAAGCCCGAGTTCCGGGCCGCCAATCCCCTCAAGACCGTGGCCACCTACGGGGCCAAGGGCGAGGGCAAGGCCAGCAAGACCACGGACGAGGACGAGGCCGTACTCGAGCAGCTCAGGCAGCTTGGGTACATCGAGTAGACCGGCTACCTGCCGGTCTACGGGCACTGTCAATGGCCGAGCGCAGCGAGCGCCTTGACCGGCACAGTAGACCGGGCGGTGTCTCCGTCGCGCCTTCGGCTTCGGGGGCCGGTCTACGGGCACTGTCAATGGCCGAGCTCAGTAGCCCAGTGCCGCCAGCAACTCCTGCACGCTCTGCGTCGTGCCCACTTCCAGGGCCCGGCAGATCTGGGCGTGGCCAATGCTGACCTCGTCCAAGCCAGGAACGCCTAGGACGCCGGCCAGGTTGTGCTGGTCTAGGTCGTGGCCTGCGTTGACCCCGAGTCCGTGGGCCACCGCCGCCTGAATGCTGTCGATGAAGAGCTGGGTCTGCACGGCCTGCTCTGATTTGCCCCAAGCCCAGGCGAATGGCCCGGTGTAGAGCTCTACACGGTCCACGCCCAAGCTGGCGGCGTGGGCCATGTTCTCCGGCACGCAGTCCATGAAGATGGAGACGCGGATTCTTGCGGCTTGCAGTCGCCGCACGCTCTCTCGCAGCTCAGCGCTCTGGGTTGGGAGATCCCATCCGTGATCCGAGGTCACCTCGCCGGGGGTCACCGGAACCAAGGTGCACTGTGCGGGCCGCAGCTCCAGAGCCATCTCGATCAAGCGCGGATCGTTCTCGCACTCAATGTTGTACTCAATGCCGGGATGCTTCTCGCGCAGATGCTTGGAGATAGTTGGCACATCGTCAAATTGGATGTGGCGCTGATCCAGGCGCGGATGCACGGTGATGCCGTGGGCGCCTGCAGCCAGGACGGTGTCGATGCTGGCCAGCAGGTCCGGGGCGTTGTGCCCACGGGAGTTGCGGAGCAGTGCATATTTGTTGACGTTGACTGAAAGCTTCGCGGGCATGGTGCGCTCTGGTGACAAGCGGCTAATACGCCGTGTAGCAAAGCTTGCAAGGAGTCGTTTTGAGCATTCTGGGAAGGGCCATCGCAAACGCCATGGCAAGCCGTGCCGGTGTCATCAAGGATGAGAAGAAGCGACTGATCGATGAGACGGTCAAGCTCGGCTTGTCTGCACCCAGCGTATCTGTGCACAAGATCGACAAGGGGCCCAAGAAGCTGCGCATGAACCAGGTGGCGCCAACCGGGGCCCTGCGTGCGCTCATTCCGGTCGAAGCGGGCACCATTCAGGTCACCAGCCCCTTCACCGACAAAGAGGCCCTGGCGACCTTTTTCCGCATGGACTTTGCCTTTGGTGCGCCGGCCAGTGTGATCTTGACCCGCGGTCTGCTGGGCATGGGAAGCTGGGAGGCCCACGAGTCCCAGGAAGAGGACCCGGTGGTCAAGAAGTTCATCGAGCGCTTGGAGGAGATCGACACCCGCTTGGTCGACGACCTTGAGCTACGCCAAGAGCTGGTCGGTGCCCACATCGACCTGGCCTGGGGCATGCAGATCATTCCCACGGGGCCCAGCTCCAGCACCGCCATCATTCAGACGGGCCGCATCGGCATCTTCAGCACCGTGCACGGGGTCGAGGTCGCCAAGAAGAGCTTCCAAGCCCTGCGTGACCTGCTGGCTGGCTACAGCGGCCAATACGCCCAGCAGCTGCCGCCGCACGCCTTCTGTCTGGCGATGGAAGACGAGATCCCCCTGGACCCAGAGTTCAGTGGCCAGAGCACGGAAGGGGTGGGTACACCCCCGCCTAGTGCGCCTGCACCTGCAGCGAGCCCAACGCCGGTACACCGGCCTCGCAAGCAAGGGCCGACCTTTGATCCGGCCTCCTACGTCATCTACCCCAAGGAAGGGGCCGACTCCGCTCCGGCGCCGAGCGCTGCTCCCTCCCCGTCTCCGGAGCCTGCACCGCGGCCACAGCCCAGGGCGGATGCGCCCACGGAGTCCAGCGGAGGCAGCACCCTGAAGTGGGTCGCCATCGTCATTGGAGGAGGCTTTGCCCTGAGCTGTGCCGGGTGCATGGGCCTGGGGATCATTGGAACGATCTTGGAAAACGCCGGATAAAGGGCGTCCAAGGCCGTCTCAGCTTCTCTTCAGTGTTAGTGCTCGCAGCAAGTTGGAGAGAACGTGCTCGCAGTTTGGCTCGCCCTCGCCGCCCCCTTGGGCTGCTACAAGACCACCATCGTCACCGGCAAGGCGCCGAGCGGAGAGACGCACACCAAGCGTAGTCGCTTCCTGCTCTGGGGTTTGGTCGGCAGTCCCTCCTACGAGCTGCAGAAGATGTGCCCCACCGGGGTTGCTCGCATTGAAGAGGAGATGGACCCGCTTGCAGCCGGCATGACGGTCTGCACGGCGGGCCTCATCACCCCCCGCAAGGTCACGGTGACCTGCGCCAGTGGTGTGACCTGGAACTTGAGCAGCGATGAGCAGGGCCTCGTGCTCGCGGAGGTGTCCCCATGAAGCGCGCCCTGTTGGCCGTGTTGGGCCTGGTGGCCCTGAGCGGCTGCTTCAAGATGCAGTACACCTACGGTCCCAAGGTCAAGGGTGAGCCCGAGATCAAGGACTGGCACCACCGCGCCCTGTGGGGGATTGTCGAGCTCTCCGATCCCGTGGACATCTCCGATGTCTGCCCCAATGGTGAGTTTTCCCGCATCAAGACCAAGACCAGTGTGGGCAACTCCATCCTCACCATGATGCTGGGAACGCTCTATACGCCCAGCACGGTTCAAGTCTGGTGCGCCAACGGCGACACCTTCCGGGCCACGGTCAGCCCCGATGGCGAGGTGCTTGAGCTGGAGGCGCCGATGGGCCAACAGGAGCCGGTGATGCCGGACCTGTCCCCTGAGCCGGAGACCGAAGAGGCCCCCGCAGAGGACGAAGAGACCCAGGCTGACTGAGCCTTAGGCCTCTGCTGGGCTGGCTTGGGCGGCGTCTGAGTCAAAGCCCGCATGGTATAGCCCGGCGTAGTGACCCTCGGCCGCCAGGAGCTCCTGGTGGGTGCCGGACTCGACCACGCGGCCAGCGTCCATCACGACGATGCGGTCGGCGGCGGTGATGGTGCTCAGCCGGTGGGCGATGACCAGGACGGTCTTGCGCTCCAGGATGCGCTCAATGGCGGTCTGAATCAGCGCCTCGGTCACGGGGTCCACCGAGGCGGTCGCCTCGTCCAGGATGACCACAGGGGCGTCGTAGGCCATGGTGCGGGCAAAGCTGAGGAGCTGACCCTGACCCACGCTCACGTTGGCGCCGCGCTCGGTGAGTTCGTGTTGCCAGCCATCGGGGAGAGAGGCGATGACGCGGTCCGCGTTGACCAGCTCTGCCGCCGACTCCAGCTGGGCCATGTCCAGCTTGGCGTTGCCCAGGTCGACGTTGAACTTGACCGTGTCCGGGAAGAGCTGGATGTCCTGGCGTACCCGAGCCACAGCCTGGCGCACAGTGGGCAGGGTCAGCTCGCGGATCTCCACACCGTCCAGGGTGATGCGCCCGGTGTAGCCCTCGTAGCAGCGGGAGAGCAGCCGGGTCAGGGTGGTCTTGCCGCAGCCTGTGCTGCCGACGATCGCGACGACCTCGCCTGGGGAGACCTTGAGTGAGACCCCCTTGAGGACCTCGTACTCGGGCTCGGGACGGTAGCCGAAGCGCACATCCTCAAAGACCACTTCGCCCTTGACCTGCTCCAGGGTCTTGGAGCCGGAGGCGATGGACTCGTCGGTGTCCAGCAGTCCGGTGACCTTCTGAAGGGCGGCGCCGGCGCGCTGGATGATGGCGATCTTGCCGCTGAACTCACGCAGAGGGCGAAAGAGGCGGTTGAGGTAGTCGATGAAGGCCACCATCAGGCCGGCCGTGATGCCAACCTCCGCGCGTCCAGTGGCGTACCAGAGCATCAGAGCGATGCAGATGCTGCCGATTCCGTCCACCGCCGCGTACATGAGCGCGTCGTAGACGTTGGAGCGGATGGTCGCGTCTTTGTAGACGGTGTTCCGCTCCATGAAGCCGTCGTGGCTGCCCTTCTGGTGATTGAAGAGCTGCACCACTTCCATGCCGTTGACCTGTTCGTTCAGGTAGGCGTTCACGGTAGAGAGCGAGGTGCGGATGGTGTTGTAGGTCTGACGCAAGCGACGTCGGCAGAGCTCGATGATGAGGGCCAACGGGGGAGCAACAGCGAGGAGTAGAAGGGTCATCTTCCACTCCAACATGAACATCGCGATCAGCACGCCGATGATGGTCAGCACGTCCAAGAGGATGGTGACGACGCCCGAGGACAGGCTCTCGCCCAAGGCCTCAATATCGGAGGTCGCTCGGGTGAGCAGGGCTCCGGCCGGGCGCTTGTCGAAGAAGGAGGGGGAGCGGCTGAGCAGGTGCTTGACCACGTGGCTGCGCAGGCGCAGCACGGTTTTCTGGCCGGCGATGGAGATGATGATGGAGTAGGCCGAGCGCACGACGTAGCCCAGGGCCACGGCGCCCAGGTAGGCGGCGGCCACCTTGCCCAAGCTGTCCAGGCCCATCTCGGATGCAGCGCCAGCGCCTACGCCCTCGATGTGCTCCTCGATGGCCGCCTTCATCAACCAAGGCTGGGCCAAGCTGATGAGCGTCGCCACCGGGGTGAGGATCAGAGCGGTGAGGAAGAGCCCCCCGGATGGGGCCGCGAAGGGCCACATGCGCGAGATAATGGCCTTGAAGTTCAGGTCCTTCGGAGGGACGGGAGCTTGGTTCATTGCACCGCCTCCGGCTCGGCCTGAACGGCGGGCGCTTGGTCTTCGTGTTGACTGGCCCAGGCCTCTCGGTAGGGTCCATCGCGGGTGAGCAGCTCGCTGTGGGTGCCTTGGTCCACCAGCTTGCCCTCGTCTAGGACGAGCACGTGGTCGGTGCGGGCCAGGGCAGACATGCGATGAGAGACCAAGAGCATGGTGGGCTGCTGTCCGTCCTTGCCGATAGCGGCGAAGGTGTCGATGAGACGCTGCTCGGTCTCTTGGTCCACGGCGCTGAGCACGTCGTCGAGCACGATAAGGTTGGCCGGACGGTAGAGCGCGCGCGCCAGGGCGGTGCGCTGACGCTGGCCACCGCTGAGCATGATGCCGCGCTCACCGACCACGGTGTCCAAGCCTTCGGGCAGGGCCTTGAGGTCCTCGGCCAGGCTGGCCTTGATGGTGGCTTGGTCCACGCGGGCAGGGTCGATGGGGCCCATGGCCACGTTGGCGGCGATGCTGTCGGAGAACAGGAAGGGCACCTGAGGGGCCACGGCTGTGTTGCCGCGCCAGGCGTCCAGATCCAGGTCCAGAATGTCCGTCTCGCCCACGAAAATGGTGCCTGCGGGCGGGTTCCAGGTGCGCGTCAAGACCCGCAGCAGGGTGCTCTTGCCAGAGCCGGTGCGCCCGTAGATCCCGATGGTCTGACCGGAATGCAGTGTCGCGGTGATGCCCTGCAGGGCCGGGGTGTCCTCGCCTGGGTAGGTGAAGCTCAGGTCCTTGAGGTGCAGGGAGGGCGGGGCCGAGGCCAAGCTCTCTGGGGTCTCACCCTCTGGCCTCTCCGGCACTGCATAGAGCACCTCGTCGATGCGCTGCAGGCTGGTGTAGCCACGCTGGAAGACGCTCACGAGCCAGCCCAGGCTCATCAGGGGCCAGAGCAGCTGGGCGATGAAGGTCACGAATGCGACGAGCTGGCCGACGCTGAGCTCGCCGCGCTGGGCCATGGGGCCGCCGACGATCAAGAGCACGTAGATGCAGGTGCTGCCGGCCAAACCCAACATGGGCAGGATGGTGGAGCGGATCCAGGCCAAGCGGATGTTGGTCCCCATGAACTCCAGGTTCTCTTCTTCGAAGCGGCGAAGGAAGGGGGCCTCTGCCGTGAAGTCCTGGATGGTCTGCACCCCCTGAAGCAGGGAGAGGATGCGGTCGCTCAAGGAGGAGAGCTGGGTCTGGCTGAGTCGGGTCAGGCGGTGCATCGCGAAGACACCGGCTTGCATGAAGGCCAGGCCGATGACGATGGGGAGCAAGGTCAAGATGGTCAGCTTGGGGTTGAGCTGGAACATCTTGCGGCCGGTCATCGCCAGGGCCAGGGTCACGTTGAAGACCTGCAGCCCGCCAAAGCCCACCAGGGCACGCACGAAGGTCATGTCATTGCTGACACGGGAGACGATGTCGCCGGCCTTCATCTTTGAGTAGAAGGAAGGTTGAAGCTTGGTGAGCTGGCCGAAGATGTCGTTCTTGAGGCGGAACTCTACCAGGCGCCCAGGGGTGAAAAAGAGCACCCGAGAGAGGGAGCGCACGGCGATGACGGCCAGGCCCATTAGGCCGATGGTGAAGGCCGCGGTGCGGACGGCCTCGGGGTCGTTGCCGAGCGCGTCTACGCCCGCGGCCATGCGGAGTGGAATCTCCACGGCCAGCCAGTTGGTCAAGAAGAGGAAGACCAGACCTGCCAAGTACCAATGCCAGAGGGGGACCACGTAGCGTTTGAAGAAGCGTAGAAGGGTCACTCCTGGAGCTCCAAAAGGCCATCGTCTTCAAAGTCGCTGGGCTCGAGATCCGCGCTGGACTCCGCCCATCCGGGATCCGTGGGTTCCGTGTCGTCTTCGAGCAGGGTGAAGTCGGAGCCGCGGTCCCCAGGCGTCTCCTCGGGGAGGCTCGAAGGAGGCGGCGGGCTCAACAGGTCCTTCTCTTCAGGCCACCCATCACCGCCCGTACCAACAGGCAAGGCGTCTTCGTCTACCAGCTCCACCTTTTCGTGTGGGGTCATTGGGCGCACTCCTGTCCGTTGGTGACCTTGGCCTCGAGAGCCTGGTCGTGGGCTATCCACCGGGCGATGATCTCGGGGTCGACGTCCTGCTCTGTCAGCACCGTGCGCAAGATTGCAAGGCGCCTGCGAAAGTGCCCGGCGTTGATGGGGTAGGGCGAGTGGGTGCGGCCGACTGGACGGCCCACGTATTCCCCAGGTCCACCCAGGTGAACACAGGCCATGCTGGCCTCCATCAGCTTGACCCGGTCCAGATCGACCCGCTCAAAGAAGAATCCAATGATGAAGTCGGAGGACACTCTGTCGATGAAGAGGTTGATCAGGCGCTGGACCCCCTCGGCTCCGCCCAGGGCTTCAAAGTCGCTCGGGGTCGGCGTCGTCTCGCTCATCCGACCACGCCCAGACTGAAGTAGTCGAGCTCTACCTTGGAGATCTTTGCGCTGTGGGGCACCAGGGCGGACGCCAGAGGATGCTCGGAGAGTTGCTCGGCCATTTGCCGGGTCAGAAGGATCTCTCCAGCGGAGGCGATGTCTTCGCCCAGCTTGCTGGCCATGTTCACCTGATCGCCGAAGAAGTCGTGGCCATCGATGTCCAGGATCGGGCCAAATCCCAGGCCGATGGCGACCCGTACACGGTCCAAAACGCCGCGAAGCTTGGCGTCTGCATCGCAAGCCGCCCGCATGGCCACGGCGGCGTCCACCGCCAGGATTGGCTCGGGGAAGCTCGCGTAGAGGTTGTCTGCTTCGGCTTTGATCAAGTGGCCACCGTGGGCCTCAATCACCGGCACACAGAGGCCGTGCATGTGCTGAATCAGTGCAAGAAAATGAATGATTCCTGCCTGTTGGGTGATGGTCGAGAAGCCCGCCATGTCGGTTATCATGACCGCCAGAGGGCGCTCAAAGCGTGAACGGATGCGTGCATCTAGATCTGCGATGACCGCGGGATCTCGGTGGGTGGTGCGCTCAGCGAGCAAGCCGTGCAGCTCTAGGACAGGGCCGGGGGTGTCCATGGAATCTCCTCTAGAGTCCGTCTTTAACGCACAGGCAGGCAGTCAAGGAGCCGATGGGTCTCTTCGAAAGGCCAAGGGAAAGTTGTGCCTTGCGGCTTCTGTCGCGATATGTCACAATTTGTCGTGAAGCCCCCTGGAGTTCCCATGTTGAGCCGCATCAAGCGTACCGGTCGTCTTGCCCGTCAAGGCGCGACCTCCATCGAGTACGCCCTGATTGCAGGGGTCGTAAGCGTGGGCATCATCGTGTCCATCAATGCCTTCAGCAGCGCGCTCTCGAATCTCTGGTTGAACACCGCAAGTACCGTGGTCTCCAACATCAACTAGAGAAGCGGGACGTTAGGCCCTGGGCATGCTTTGGTTGTGCACCTTGGGCTTGGCCCAAGCCTCCCCTGAACGGATTCTGGACTACACCGAGGTGGTGCTGTCCCATGGTCCGCGGGCACACGACCAGCCTGGCGAACACAAGACGCTGGCTTGGGTCACAGAGCGCCTCCGCGCAAACAACTACGCGCCCCAGACGGTCGGTGACCCTGGCGTCCTCTTCGCCTGCAGTGGGGGCGAGGCCCAGTCGGGTGCACTCTGGTTCTTGGCCCACACCGACGCGGTGCACGCCTCGGTACCCGGTGCCATCGACAACGCCGTAGCGGTTGCGGCCTTGGTGGTCTTGGCCGAGGACCTGGCAGCCGTGCCGCCTCCCAGCCAAGTGTGTGTGGCTTTTCCTAGGGCGGAAGAGCTGGGACTGGTTGGAAGTCGGGACTGGGTCGCCAATCACGCTCCGCCTGAGCCTGGACTGGTGGTCGCCTTGGATCTGGTCGGGCAAGGGCAGCTCAGCGCGACTGGGCTGGGCCCGCTCTGGGGTGATGAGGCGCTCACTTGGCTTGCCCAGCATCGAGAAGTCCAAGCACCAGTGGCCTATCGAGTGGTCTCTCGTCAGCTTGGAATTGAGCGCTCGGACCATGCGCCCTTCGCGGAAGCGGGGGTGCTCTCCATGCACCTTCTGGGGCGCGGCCGCAGCGGGATCTACTGGCCCTACCACAGCGTCCAGGACGACTTGAGTCAGGTGGAAGTCCCCGCGCTGGATGCTCTGCATCGCACCCTGATTCGCATGGCCCACGCCAGGCCGCTGCCCAGTCCTGAGCCGAGCGCCGCCTTGATTCTCCCTATGCTGGGGGTGGTTTTGCCAGGGGGCTTGGTCTGGCTGCTCTGGGTCGCAGGGCTCGGTGTCACTCCTGTAGCTTGGCGGGGTTGGAAGGCGGCTCTGCACGGTCTCGCAGCCTCCTTGGTTGGCTGTCTGGCTGGCGGTTTGGCTTGGGGAATCGCTGGCTGGGGGCGGCCACAGGCGGCGGCTTTGGCGACCCCCCTGACCCTGTGCTGGTTGCTGGGGTGCTGCGCTGTGCTCAGCGCTTGGCCCAAACAGGAGCGTGCAGGCCAAGGGGGGGCTTTGGCCTTCGGGGGCCTGGCGCTGGCCTGCGGTCTCTTTGATCCAATCATGGGGATCTGGTTGTCCCTGGGAGCGCTGGCCTTGGCCATAGGCAAGTGGCGTCCACTCGTGGGCCTGCTTGGTGCGGCGCTCCCTCTCTATCTCTGCGCACCGGCCACCTGGAGGGAGCTGGTCTTTCACCACCTCTTGCCCGGTCAAGGTGTCTGGTACTTGCCCCTGCGCGCGCTGGTGTGCTGGCCGCTGGCCGCCCTGGCCTTGGCTGTTCCGCGCTGGCGCTGGGCTCCCCTGGTTCTCGCCGGATTGTGCGGCATATTGGTGGGGGTCACCCGCTTTCTTCCTGCCTTCTCGACCGCATTCCCCTCTCTGGGTCAATGAGCCGCCTGCACCTCCTGCTCGCCCTCTCGGGTGCCACAGCGCTCACCTACGAGGTGCTCTGGATGCGCCGCTTCGCGCTGCTCTTCGGTGGCGGAGCGGTGGCGGTGACCCTGACGGTGGCGACCCTGTTCGGGGGCTTGGGCCTTGGCGGCCTCTTGGGCCAGAAGCTGCGCGGACCGCCCGCCCGCCGCTATGCTCAGCTCGAAGCCGGGGCAGCCCTCTGGGCCTTGGGCTTGCCCTGGGCTCTGCAAGCTCTGACGCCCTTCGTTCGCAGCCACCCTGGTCTGGGTGTGCAGGCGCTTGTGGTTCTGATTCTGACCCTTCCGCCCGCGCTGGCCCTGGGAGCGACCCTTCCGGTGTTGGCCCGAGGCATCCAAGATCGCAGCACGCTGGCGGGGCTCTACGGCGCCAACACCCTAGGCGCGATGCTGGGGGTGCTGGCCGTTCCCCATCTCTTGCTGCCCATCTTCGGTGTCAGTGGCTCGGAGCGCTTGGCGGTCGGCTGCGGCCTGCTCATCGCAGCTCTGGCCTGGTCGCTGCCCCTGGCTGCTCCAGAGAGGGTCTCCAAGCTCCGAGAGGCTCTGAGTCCCCAAGCCATCTTCGCCGCTGCCTTGACCGGGCTGTGCGGCATGGCCTTAGAGGTGGCTTGGATGCGTCTGGGTGGGGTGCTCTTGGGGCCTTCGATCTACGCTTTCGCCTGGGTCCTGGCGGCCTTCCTCGGTGGCATTGCGGTGGGTGCGGCCTTGGCCCGTCGCTGGACGCAGGCCTGGGTGTTGCCAGCGGCGGTGGGTGCCATGGGCGTGCTGGCGTTGGGCGGCGCCTTCGTCTTTGGGCAGGCACCTCTGTTGTTGGCTCAGCTCTACGAGGTCTTTGGAGCCAGCGGGATGTGGGCGGCGGAGCTCACCTTGGCTGTCCTGACCATGGCGGGAGCACCGGTCGCCTCTGGCCTGGCCTTTGGTGCCGCCCTTCGCCAAGCTGGCGGGGAAGGGGGCCAAGCCACCGCAGCCGTCCTGGCCGCCAACACCTTGGCCGGAGTGGTGGGCTCAGCGCTCACCGGATTGGTCTTGCTGCCAGCCCTTGGCATTCAAGGGGTGGTCACCCTCTGTGCTGTGTTGCTCGCACTTGGCGCTGTTGCTTTGGGGAAAAAGAAAGGAGTTCCCTGGCTTGTGGCGGTCACATTGCTCGCGCTCCTGCTCCCGCCTTGGGACGGAAAGCTCTACGCGGTGGGCGTCTACAACCGGGTCTCGGACCTGGGGGACCGCAGCGCAGCGGGCGTGCGGAAGTTCGCGGAAGAGGGATGGACCCTTCTGTCCTACGAGGAGGGCCGCACCGGCTCGGTGGCCTTGGGACGCAGCACCCGCACGGGCAATGTCTGGCTCTCTTTGAACGGCAAAGTGGATGCCTCGACCGGGGACGACATGCCGACCCAGCTGCTCTCGGGTCAGATCCCAATGGCCATGGCGCCCCATCCTGAGCGCGCCCTGGTGGTGGGCTTGGCCAGTGGGGTGACGGCCGGCGCGGTCTTGGAGTTCCCCACCTTGACCCACCTGACGCTCGTGGAGCTGGAGCCCAAGGTGGTGCAGGCCAGCCACGCCTTCGACCACGTCAACGGCAAACCCCTGGACGACCCCCGCACGGAGCTGCTCGTGCAGGACGCGCGGGCCGTACTGGCGCAGACGGGGCCGGACTTTGACGTGATCATCTCCGAGCCCTCCAACCCCTGGATCACTGGGGTCTCCAACCTCTTCACGGTGGAGTATTGGCTGCTGGGGGAGGGCCGCCTGGCTCCCGATGGCGTGTTCTGTCAGTGGATTCAGCTCTACGGCTTGGCCCCCACTGAGTTCCAGAGCATCGTGGCCAGCTTCACCTCCGTCTTCCCCCAGACCTGGCTTTTTGAGCCCCTGGAAGGAGGGGATGTCCTGCTGATGGGCAGCACGGGCGCCCCGAAGCTGGATGCCTTGCCCATCGCGCCCACGCTGGGACCAGAGGGCGTTCGCGCGCTGGGCCAGGGCGGCGTGCTGAACACCGATGACCGACCCGTGGTGGAGCTGGCCGCGCCGCGTAGCCTGCACTTGGCGACCGTCGGGCCGAACTTGGCACGCATCGAAGAGATCCAAGCCCGCTACGGGCTAGAGTAGGGCGCGCACGCGCACGGAGTGTCCATGAAGCCCAAGCCCGCTCCTCCCAGTTTTGTGGCCGGTCTGCGTGATGTGTGGGTCACCCGGCTTCAGAGCGTGCCGCGCCGCCTGCGTCGCGCGATGGGAACGAGCGTGCGCCCCGATGAGCTGACGGTGCTCAGTCACGCCGGCACCTCGACCTATGTGCACCTCTGGATTCCGGTGGGGAAGGGGCCATGGCCCTTGGTGCTGATCACCCCGGGCACAGACGATGACAGCCAAGTCTTCGAAGGCTTCAGCCAAGCGGTGAACGCCAGCGAGGTCGCCGGTCTCGGCGTGGTCTGCGCCACCTTTGACCCCGCGGGCCGTGGAAAGTCTTGGGGAGAAGAAGACTACGGCGGTCCGGAGCATCAGGACCAGGTGCGCGTGGTGCTCGAAGTACTTCAGGCCCGGGCCGAGGTGGACCCCCAACGCACCGTGGTGGTCAGCATCTCTCTGGGCCTGTCAATGGCGGCGGGCGCACTGGCCTCGTTTGCGGGACCGGTGAAGGCCCTGGTGGACTGGGAGGGTCCCTCAGACCGGGAGATCATCACCGCCGGCGGTACCCGTCTCATTCCCGCCCTTGGACACGCCCTGGACGATGAGAGCTATTGGCAGAGCCGGGAAGGGGTGCGCCATGTAGGAGAGCTCCCCTGCGGCTATTGGAGGCTTCAGGCAGAGCGGGACCATGCTCAACCTGGCGAGCTGCGTCACGCAGAGCGCATGCTTCAGGCCGCTCAGGGTCTCCCATGGGTGCGCATCAATGAGCAGGAGGGCTTGCCCGAGTCCATCACGTGGCTGGCCGGTGGGCGAAGCGCTGCCAACCAGGCCTTGCTGCGCACCATCAAGCAGGCGGTAGAAGCACCCTGAATGTCGTGCCGCGGCCCATGTAGCTCTCGCAGGTGATGACCCCGCCCAGGCGCGTCACGATGCTCTGGGAGGTGGCCAAACCCAGGCCGGTGTTGCGCCCCGCCTTGGTGGAGTAGAAGGCGTCGAACATGCGCACTTGCACGTTGTTGGGGATGCCCGGACCCTCGTCGCGGACCTCCAAGAGGGCCTGGCCATTGAGCGTGCCGACGTGGATGTTGATCGTGCCGCGCTCGTCGTGGCCGATGGTCTCCTCGGCGTTCTTGATCAGGTTGATGATCACTTGGGCCAGATCGCCTGGAGGTGCCAGGACCGTGGGCGCATCGTCGAAGTGGGTGATGACTTGAGCCCGGCGCCGCAGGGTGGCATTGAGCACGACCAGGGCGTTGGAGACCAGCTCGGAGAGCATCACCTTCTCGGGGCGGTGGTCGTCGCCGCGCGCGAAGGTGCGCAAGGCCTTGATGATCTCGGTCACCCTCTGACAGCCTTCTTCGGCGTCGGCCACCACGGTCAGCAGGTCCTGGATCACCGCGTCCTTCTTTTCCGGGTCCAGATCCCCAAGCTCCTGGCTGAGCACGTTGAGGTTGATCAGAATGAAGGTCAGGGGGTTGTTGATCTCGTGGGCCACGCCTGCGCTGAGCAGTCCGATCTGCGCGAGTCGGTCCGTCATGCGTAGACGCTCAGCCATCTCCACCCGGCGGGAGATGTCTCGGAAGATGGTGACCCAACCCACCTGTTGGCCTTGGGCTGTGACGGGGCCGGTGCTGCTCTCCGCTAGAAAGTGGGCGCCATCTGCCTTCAGGTAGCTGCGCTCATAGAGCACGGAGTCCTTCTGTTTGAAGCGCTTCTTGTCGGCTTTCCACTCCTCCGGGTTCAGGTACAGGATGCCCTTTTTCCGGCCGATGCAGGACTCGGAGCTGCGGCCCGTCATTCGCGTAAAGCTGTCGTTGACCCTGCGGATCGTACCTTGTGTGTCCCAAAAGACGACGGCATCGGGGATGCCTTCCACGATGGTGCGGACCTCGCCCTCCGCTTGTTGCCGGCTGCGGCGGTCCATGACTCTGGCCTCGGAGACGGCCAAGCGGGCGTAGAGGGCCGGTGCGGTGAAGGGCTTGGCCAAGTAGTCGCTGGCCCCACTGGCCATGACCTGCTCCAGGGCCCCCGCCTCGGTGCGGCCGGTGACCACCAAGATGATGGTGTCGGGGTGGCTCACCCGAACCTTGCGGGTCAAGGTCAGCCCGTCCATCTCTGGAAGCACCCAGTCCACGATCAGCAAATCGAAGGAGCGCTCGTGCAGCAACTCCAGGGCGGCCTCGGCGTTGGCGACCGCCTGCACCTCTAGCCCGCGCAGCCGGAGGAGCTGAGTGACCCAGATGCGGTTGGTCGGGTCGTCTTCGACTACCAGGCAGGAGAGCTTCATAAGGGGATTACCATATCCATTGGCCCCAAAAGCAGAGTGTCATCTCTCTGACTGGGGTGAGCCCGAGCCCGCGCGATGCGAACAGCGCGAGCCGGTGAGCCCAGCGCGAAGAGCGTGCGGTCTCGCACCCATCTCTGCTGAGTCTCCTGGGCGTGTGTTGCCCAGGGCAGGGCGTTGAGCCGTTCCAGGCCCTGGTTCAGGCAAGCTTCAAGGGCCCGGTGTAGGGCTGGAAGCTTGGGATCCTGGGTGCTCAGAGAGAGCAGGGCCAGAATGAGTGGGAGCATCGCCTCCAGCTCACTGTCCTGACCGGTCAGCCGGCAGATGCGCACGCCGTGTCCCAGCATCGCAAGCATCACGAAGAGGTCCTCCAAGGTGCGGAAGGGCTTGCTATAGTCGGACCACCCGTCGCCCTTCAAGGGAGGGGGGGAAGGCAGATCCAGCTCCAGTGCGGAGTGAGGGACCTCCGGCAAGAAAGGCGTCGGCCCCAGGGGCCGATGGATGACGCCCTCCGCAATCGAGGCCACTGGATAGAGCTTCAAGATCGGCCGCCCATCCGCCTCGCCGGCTCTGGCCAAGACCAGAATGCAGTCTGCGTGCTCCCCCAAGAAGGCGTAGCTCTTGCGGCCCTTCAGGCGCCCCTTCGCTGCAGTGGTCGCGATGCTCTTTGGGCGGGTGTTCCGCCCTTCGCTGATGGCCAGGGCGCCTACACCCTGAAGGCTTGGCACCATGCAGTGCAGAGCGCTCTGGTAGCCCCAAGCGAATGCCCACGCGGGGCGGTCGCTGCGCAGCCCGCCCATCAAGGCGCGCACGCCCATCGGACCGGTGCTGGTCTGCCACTGGGCCTTCCACGCTTCGGCGTGGGTGGGGGGCTCGGAGAGGGGGGTGGTGAGGAGCTCGGATAGGATGTCCATCACTGGAGCCTACCGCTATGGATTCCCGCCTGCCTGAACCCCGGGTGTTGATGCAGAGAGCCGAGCTGGCCATGGGGGCGGCGTCCACCCACGTGCGCGAACTCGGACAACGCGCAGAGGCGCGGGGCGAGGGGGCTTGGCTGGTCGGTGGCGGGGTGCGTGACCTGCTCCTGGGCGAGCCGGTTCAAGACGTTGACCTCTGCTTTGACGGAGACGTCTTGGCTTGGGCCCCCAACTTGGTGAAAGAGCTGGGTGGGGAGCTGCTGGTACACCGCGCGTTTCGAACCGCCACCTGGACCGTTGATGGGCTCTACATCGATCTGATCAGCACACGCTCGGAGCGCTATCCCCACCCCGCTAGCCTACCGGTCGTGGCGCTCGCTGCCTTGGAGCTGGACCTGGCCCGCAGAGACTTCTCGGTCAACGCGATGGCGCTGGCGGTGCATCCCTCTGCAGAAGGGGAGCTGGTGGACCCGCAGCAAGGCCACGCAGACTTGGTCAACGGTGTGTTGCGTGTGCTGCATCCGCGCTCCTTTGTGGACGACCCGACTCGGGCGCTGCGTGGGGCCCGCTACGCAGCGCGGTTGGATCTGGATTTGCATCCGAGCAGCCGCCAGGCGCTGGAGGGTGCCTTCAGCGAGTTTGGCCGGCTCGGGCTGGAGCGCTTGGGCAAGGAACTCGGGCGCGTCTTTGGAGAGCAGCGGGCAGTGCAATCGCTCGCGCTGTTGGAGACTTGGGGTGCGCTGCAGGTCTTTGACCCGGCCTTTGGTGGACTGGCCACGCGCACCCAGGAAATCCTGGCCCGGGCTCGGCAGCTTGATCTGGAGCTCTCGGCGCAGACGCTGGCTTGGGTGGGTTTGGCGCAGCACCTCGGGGCGGACCGGGAACGCTTGGAGGCCCTGGTGCGCAGTGACGGAGAGCACCTCGCCCTCTGGCAGCACCCAGCTATCGAAGGCCTGGATGTGGGTGGAGAGCCCGGGGAATGGGGCTTGGCCTTGGAGCGGCTGCCACCGGCGCTGCTCCCCCTGGTAGACGAGGCGGCAGCGGACTGGTGGTGCTTCGAGGGCGCCGAGCTGCGCAGCCCCATCAAGGGTGGCCAGCTGATGGCCGCTGGGCTGAGGCCAGGTCCAGGACTTGGGCAAGCCCTGCGCCGGGCCAAGCAGGCGGCATGGCGGGGCTTGGGCAAGGAAGCCCAGCTTGAGGCAGCGCTGCAGGACGCCTCAGACTGAGGGCATCAGGTGATGATGACTTCGGCGACCCGGCCGCGCTTGCTGGCCTTTGAGTTGATGGCTCGACCAACCAAGATCTGCTTGATGTCAAAGTCGGCGTAGAGCTCTCTGACCTCGGGCACGTCATGGTTGCTCAAGATGACCTGCACGCCGCGACGCTTGAGCTCCCAGGCCAAGTCCCGCAGCGCGATCTGGTCATCTGGACCAAAACCATCGCGGGTGTAGCTGGTGAAGCTGGCCGTGCTGCTGATCGGCACGTAAGGCGGGTCGAAGTAGACCGTGTCGCCCTTCTCGGCTTTGAAGAACACGTCCTGGTAGTGGCCGTGCTCAATGTCCACCGTCGCCAGCGCCTTGGAGCAGGCCCGCAAGGTGGGACCGTCCAGGATGAGCGGGTTGGTGTAGTTGCCGATTGGTACGTTGAATCCACCCTTTTTGTTGACCCGGTACAGGCCGTTAAAACCCGTTCGGTTCAGGTAGATCATCCACGCGGCCACGTCTGCGTCCTTTCGATGGGCGTCCACATCGGTGGCCCGCACATCGTAGTACTGCTCTTTGCAGTGACCATCTCGGAGAATGGCCAGACGCTCGGCGATGCCTTCTACGTCATCCCGGATCCCTTTGTAGGTCCGGACGAGGCGGTGATTCACATCTGTGATCACAGCCCATTTGTCTTCTCTTTGCCTCTGAGCCGGCTCGTCGGCCAGAGCCCAAAAGAAGGCTCCTCCACCGACGAAGGGCTCAAAATACCGGCCAAGTGGACGAGCCACGTGACCGAGAAGGTGAGGAACGACGCGTCGCTTCCCGCCCACCCATTTCATAAATGGGCGGAGGGGCGCGGCGCGCTCTTGCGCATCGGCTCTAGGGGCTACGGCAACCATAATTCCAGCTTCAACAGTGAAGGCACTTTCACACCCTTGCTATTGACCTGTCAAGTCAAAGATGGAAAGTCGGGCAAAAGTACTTGGATTTTTGTGCCGAAAGTCTTTCGCAAGAGGTAGGATGCGGGCCTGAACGGAGACCCCAAATGTCCATCCTCCTCGCGCTCGCCATCGTTGGCTGCATCAAGGACGAGGCCGGCGAGACCGGCAACTCTACTGACACCAATCCCATTGGCGTTGACACCGGAAGCGAAGGGGAGAGCGGTCCCTACAGCGCGGTCTTGACCGGCGTGGTCAAGGTGGAGCTTTACGACATCGATGCAGACGGAGAGCGGGTTGAGATCGATGAGGCGACCCTCTCGTCCTTTCCTTTTGGCAAGGTCTGGGTGACCGCCTCCAACCCGGAGGATGGCAGCATCGGTTCGGATACCATCAAGACGCCCACCCTCGGCGGGGACACCTACTCCGTGGATGTGGAGCTGGACGAGGCTGGCAGCGTGACCCTCTACGCCCAACTCGACCGCTACGTAGACGGCGTCTTGGGTAGTAACGATCCTATTGGTACATACCCTAGCTCCGTCACCATCTCAGCCTCTGAGACGCTCTCCAGCCTGAACATCACCATCGATGCCTACTTCGACATCGATGGCTCCGATGGCGGTGGCGGTGGCGGTGGCGGTGGCTGCACCTCGGCTGCCATCTCCGGCGACGCGCTCATTACGCGCAGCTATGGCGGCGGTGATGTGGCGGTCATGTTGATGGGGACCGACGGTGAGGGGCCGTGGAATGTGGACTGGGTCAACCCGACCTCCAGCGGTTCAGGGGCCTCGGCTGCGTACAGCATCAACAGCTGCCTGAACAGCGAGTACGACCTGATCGGCGCCTGGGACAGTGACGGCGATGACCTGATCACACCCGCTGACACCTGGGGCTCCTACATCGAGGCGACAGATGTGGACGGAAACCCGGTCTCTGTCGGCAGCGACCAGAGCGGCATGGACATCCAGATTCCTCTTGGCGGCTCGCCCTTTGGGGCATTCCCCTTTGTGAGCATTGCTGGCGAGATCAGCGTGCGTGACGCCGCCTTTGGGGACTACCCGGAGAACAGCAGCGTTCACGTGGCCGCGCTCAAGTACCGGCCCAACGGAGACCTGAGCATGGAGGAGCTCAAGGAGCTCGCTTACGGCGTGCAGAGCTACGACTGGGACGAGATCAACGCTGAGTCGGTGTTGCCGTACAATCTGACCGTGCCCGCCGGGACCATCGTGTACCTCTGGGCCTTTGTGGATGCGGACGACGATGGGATGATCAACGGGCCGAAGGAGCCTGTGGCCAGCGCCGACGGTTCAAGCGGCAAGCTGCCGACCGGAAGCGCGGACATCACGCAGAACTTGGAGCTCGGTGCCTACACGCCAGATGAGTGACAGACGGGTGTATGGACTCGGTGCACTGGGACCAGTGTAGAGTCCCGCCGTGCAAGAGCTGAGCGAGAACCAAGAGAAAGAACTGCACCAGGCCCTCTTGGTCCTGGATGCAGAGCTTCGCCAGAGCTTGGCCGCCTTCGACCGGGGGGAGGTCGTAGACCTGGACCTGCCCATTGGACGCTTGTCTCGGGTAGACGCCATGCAGCAGCAGGCCATGGCGCAGGCGGAGCGGGTTCGCATGGAGCAGCGCCTGGAGCAGATCGAGGCCGCACTTGAACGCGTTGAGGAGGGGGAATACGGCTACTGCTGTCTGAGCGGTGAGCCCATTGGCTACGCGCGTCTTCGCGCTCGGCCAGAGACCCCCTTTTCGGTGGCCTCTCAAGAGAAACTGGAGGGGAGTCGATGAGTCTGATGTTGGCCTTTTTGGCATGTGGGCCGCAGCCTGCTCGCCTGGACTACGTCAAGGTGATGAGCGTCTATGACAGCAACCTCATCTCTCCGTCGGTGGAGATCTACGACAGCAACGGCACCCGCATGGAGTATCCAGTGCTGCTCGCACGCAGCACACGAGCCGAGGTGGTCAGCATCACCAACAACGGCTTCCTCTGTTTGAAGACCGGTGAGTCGGAGCTGACTCTGCAGGTGGGAAAGCTTGAGCAGCCCCTCTTGGTCAAGTGCCTGCTCGTGGAAGAGCTGACGGTGGAGCCGAGCGCCCTTCGCGTGGTGTTGGAGCGTGACGAGAAGGGGCTGTGGATACCGCAGACCTTGCCGGCGCCCCAGGTCCAGGTCTTGGACGACGCTGGGATCTCCATGCCTGAGCTGCTCCAGCCGCCGGTGAGCTCCGACCCGAAGGTCGTGCTCGTAAACCCCGACGGAAGCCTGAACATCCTGGGCTTGGGGCGGAGCAACCTGAGCTACACCGCCGGTGGAGAGGCCACGGACTTGGTGGTGGACGTCGGGCGCCTGGTTGACGGGAACATTCGTCTGAAGATCCCGCCGGGAGCGCGCCAGATGGTGCCTCTAAAGCCAGGGCTTCAGGTGGCTGATTTGAGCTCCAACGTTCGCATCGAGGCCAGCATGGACAGCCCGAGCTGCGGAGAGGGGGAGGCAGGCCGCAGCATTGTGGGACTGGAGTGTGAGATCGGCGACCGGGGCAGTCTGGTCGTTGAGAATCCCGGACGAAGCACCGCTCGGGTGCGGGTGAAACTCATTGTGTTTACGGAGTCTGGCTCGTGACCGAAATCGAGGACATCGATCGCCTAGAGGCCCACATCAGCGCCCATGGCACCTTGGATGGGGTGGTGATTCAGGGGCTAAACCTGTGTGGAAGGGAGGACGTGAACCAGGCTTTTGGCCGGCGCACGGTGCTCCTGGGATGTGTGCTGGATGACGCCGGGTTGAGCCGGGCGCAGCGGGTGGGGGCCATGATTTTCCCCATCCCGGAGCGTCTGCCTTTCTCGCCCTACCGGCCCGCGCTTTACACCGCCGAAGAGCTGATGACTGGGTTTGTTCCAGGTGATCCAGAGAGTTTCTTGCGGGACACCGTGGACGCACGCATCTACCATCACGCGCAGGCGCTGCGGGAGCATGATGGGCCGGCACCTGTGATGGATACGCTGGCGCAACGCCTTCACGACCATGCGATCGATGACGCCTTGGACGCGGTCCTTCGGGAGGATGGAGGACGCCGTGTGGTCGCCATTATGGGGGGCCACGCCATGGAGCGCTGCACGCCCGAATGGATAGGGGTCGTCCACCTCGCCCGAGGTCTGGCCCGCGCTGGCTACTTTGTGGCCACCGGTGGTGGGCCTGGCGCCATGGAAGCTGGCAACCTTGGGGCTTGGCTGGCGCCCTACCCGGACCATGCACTGGAAGAGGTGCAGGCCTTGTTGGGCAGCGCGCCCAGCTACAAAGATGCCGGCTACCTGGAGAGCGCGATGGCGCTCAAGGAGCGCTACCCCGACGGGGCGCATTCCCTGGCGATACCGACTTGGTTCTATGGGCACGAGCCGAGCAACCTCTTCGCCACCCATGTGGCCAAGTACTTCTCCAACTCCCTGCGTGAGGACGGTCTACTGGCCATCGCCACCCACGGGGTCATCTTCGCGCCTGGGTCTGCGGGAACGGTTCAGGAGGTCTTCATGGACGCCTGCCAGAACCACTACGGCACCTTCAAGGTCATCTCGCCGATGGTCTTCTTGGGGGAGCGCTACTGGAGCGAGACACTCCCGGTTCGGCCTCTGCTCGAGGCCCTAGCAGGTGAGCGAAAGTACGGGGACTATTTGGCCTTTGTAGACAGCCCCGTCGAGGCTTTGGACTTTGTTCGGGCACACCCACCGGTGTAGACTCCTGGGCGACGGGAGTTCGCTCTGGATTGTCGCTGCACTTGGGTGTTGGCAGGCCTTGCGCTTTGGGGTTTCGGGCCTGGAGTGGCTCTTGCTGCGGATGAGACGCGAGCGGACTCCAGTCTGCTGGTCGACCACTGGACCATGCGGGACGGCTTGCCTCAGAACTCTGTTCTCGCTCTGCTCGAGGACCAAGAGGGGCTCATTTGGATGGCCACCTTCGGTGGCGTGGCGACCTTTGATTGCCAGACCTTCGAGCGCATTGGCAGCGACCAGTATCCGGGCCTGTCAGCGGACCGCTTCGTCTCCCTGGCTCAGACCGGCGATGGCAGCATGTGGCTGGGCAGTGAGCACGATGGGGTCTTCCGCCTAAAGGATGGCAAGGCCAAGCAGCTCGGCCCAGATGGGACCGCCTGGTCCATGGTTGTAGATCCCCAAGGTCAGCTCTTCGTCTTGGTTGGAGGGCAGGTCTATTTGGTCGAGGGCGAGGTCTTTACGCCCATCACGCTCACCGAGTCGCCCCTGGAACTGGGCGTGACCGAAACAGGAGCCTTCGTCTCGGGCGAGGGGGCCGCGCCGTTTTGCCTCAGCCAGGACTGCGGCGTGCTGCCTGCTCCGGACCTGAGCTGGCGCTGGAGTCGGTGGATCCCCCTGGATTCGGGGTGGGTCGTGATGAGCAGTGGTGGGGTGTTTCTGTACGACGAGGGCGAGCTCCTAACGCTCAGCTTAGATGTGCTCTTCTCCAGGCGGGACCAAATCTGCGTTGATTGGGACGGGGAGACATGGTGCCTGTGGGGCTCGGAGCCTGAGCCGCTCTCGCAGGTCCTGCTGAACTCCGATGAGGACCGGAGCAGCGATGGCTTTGCCCACTCCGCCTACCTGCGGGACCAAGAGGGCGGCCTATGGGTCGGGAACGACGGGTCCGGTCTCTACCGCTACCAGAGGCGGCAGGCCCGTAGCTTGTTTTTTGGGAGCGGGACCTACAGTGTGGTCGTCACCCCTTGGGACGAGGTCTGGTTCATCTCTGGGGGCCAGATCAAGACGCTTGATGGTGTCTTGGAGAGGCCAATAGAAGGCCTTCGAGAGGATCTGGAGCACCGCGTTCTCTTTGAGGCCCGGGGTCAGATCTACGAGCTCGTCGAGCAGGACGACTCGGTGCACCTGGTGCTGCACGAAGAGAAGGGCAGTCGCGTGACTCAGGTCATGAATCGGCGGAGCGCGGGCACCGCGGGCGTCGAGGGTCCATGGGTTCTGCACGGGAAGACCATCTTCTTTCTGAACCCCGAGCATCAGCTGGTTCCTGCGGCCGCGCTGCACCGCAAGAGCGAGGGCTACATCTGGGCGATTCGAGGGGATGACAGCGGGGTCTGGCTGGCGGAACGAGGGGTGGGTCTCCACCGCTTTGAGGGCGGCGCGATTCAGGACACATATCCTTGGGCCGGCTCTGCCATTCGCGACGTGATTGAGGTGGACGGGGAGCTTTGGGTTGGGACCTACGGCTCGGGTTTGGTGCGCTTGGCGGAGGGGAAAAAGCCTCGGGCGCTTGGACCCCAAGACGGCATCTGTGATGCCATGGTCTCGCATCTCCACCGGAGCGAGTCGGAGGAGCTCTGGTTCAACAGCAACGCGGGCCTGGGAAAGGTGCCCATCGAGCAAGTGAGCGCGTACTTTGCCGGCGAGCGCGAGGCCGTTGAATGCACCCTTGTTGGCTCCGCCGAGGGCAACGGACCCTATGGGGCCGTTGACGAGGAGGGTCGGCTTTGGGCTGCAACCATCCAGGGCCTGGCGATGGTGGACCCAGAGAAGCCCCTGACCTCGTTGACGCCTCGACTGCGCATCTCCAGTGCCCGCTATGGAAGCCGGTCGGTTCAGGACGGTGCCCGTATACGTGGCGCAGGGTCGTTGAGCGTCTCCTACCGGGGCCTGCTCTACAGCAACCCCAAGGGCGTGCGGTACCGCTACAGGCTCGTGGGTCTGGACGACGCTTGGTCGGCGGAGACCCGAGTGCAGCGCGTGGACTTTCCCAAGCTTCCGCCAGGGCGCTACACCTTCGAGGTGCAGGCCCGCGGCACCACCGGCTGGGGAGAGGTCGAGCGCTTCGAATTCCGCCGCCAGGCCCTGTGGTTTGAGCGGCGAATTGCCAGGTTTGGCGTGCCTCTCCTGGGCCTCTTCGGCATGCTCTTTGCTCTGTTCTTTTTGCGTCGGCAGAACGGACGCCTACGCAAATACCTGCTCGAGCGTGAGCGGGCGGAGTCTGAACTGGAGCAGCAGCGGGGTGAGAACCAGCGCATCTACCAGGAGCTGGAGGTAGGGCGGCGGCTTGAGGCTCTGGGGCGCTTGGCCGGAGGGGTGGCCCACGACGTGAACAACCTGCTCACGGTGGTCGCCGTGCATGCAGGAATGCTGCAGAATCACAGGGACCCCGAGGTGCAACAGGAGGGTGAGGCGCTCCGTGATGTGGTTGTGCGCGGCACAGAGGTCACCCGGGGCTTGCTCGCCTTTGGGCGGGACCGAGGCGTTGCGGGGCAGGCCGTCGATGTTGGTGAGGAAGTCAACGAGGTTGTGCCCATGATGCGGCGGCTCATTCGCAGTGCGATTGAGCTGACGGTGGAGGCCGAGCCCGAGTGTGGGGCGGACATTGGTTTGGGCGCGCTGCATCAGATTCTGAGCAACCTGATTCTCAACGCCCGCGATGCCATCCCCAAAGAGGGTGTGATCAACATCCGCGTGCGCTGCATCGAGCAGACCGTATTCTTGGAGGTTCAAGACGACGGAGTGGGCATGGGCCCCGAGGCTGTAGAGCGCGCCTTTGAGCCTTACTTCACCACCAAGGCCCTGGGACAGGGAACGGGCTTGGGGCTGAGCACCGTACGTGGCGTTGTTCAGGAGCTAGGAGGAGCGCTCACGCTGGAGAGCACTCCAGGGTTGGGGACCTGCGTGAGGGTTGCGCTACCTAAGATGGCGCTGGCCCAGAAGGGTCAGGGCAAGTTGGCTATGGCCAGCTTGGCACCGCTGAATTTGGTCGTGCTCATCGTCGAGGACCGACCGGAGGTGCTCAAGGCCGTTGAACTCCTAGTCAGGCGCCTGGGTTGCCGGGCCATCTGCGCTCAGAATCTGGAAGAGGCTGTGGCTTGTGTGGTCCACGAGCCAGTGGACCTGGTGCTCTCGGACGTGATGATGCCCGGCGGCTCCGGTCCCGAGGTCATCCAAAGGCTGCGCGAGAACATGCCCGGTCTTCCTGCCTTGTTGATGTCCGGGTACACCGGGCAGATTCAGGTGGAACTAGGGGACACGAGAGTGCTTCAAAAGCCCTTCTCAAAGCTGGAGCTTCGGGAGGCGATTCAGGGGCTATTGGGGCGCTAGTTGGCCGCCCCATTCTCTAAGTCGTTTAGCTGAGCACCCAAGTCTACCTTCCAGACCCTGGAGCCGGCGTCTCCCACAAACCAGGCATTGGCCCCTGCTGCGTGCACGCTAAAGACCGTTTCCGAGAAAGGCAGCTCTCCCAAGAGCTCGCCTGTGGAGACCTTCCAGATCCTTAGGCTGCGGTCCCAAGATACCGAGGCCAACTGGGTGCCATCTTCAGAGAAGGCCACGTCCATGACCAGGCCTGTGGAGCCGTCCAGCAGCTGCAGCGCTTGGTCTTGAAACAAGGCCACCTGTCCATTGGCCAAGGCGAAGGCCACGTCGCCATCGAGCCCCACGTCACCGCCGTAGGGAGCTGCAGGCAAGGGGATGCGGCGCAGCTCGGCGCCGGAGTCTTGGTCCACACAGAGCAGAGCCTCTTGGCTCCAGAGAGAGAGCCAGGCTTGGTCTCCGGCGTCCACGATGCTCCAGACCACGCCCAGCTCTGGGTCCGGCTGGGTCCATCGGGGCGCTTGGCCGGGCCAACCCATGCTCAGGCCTTGGCGGCTGTCAGCGATGAGCAGCCCGGTCGGCGTGAGCATAAAGGCGTTGCTGCGCAGCGCGAGTTCAGGGACCAGGGCGGTTGCGCCGCTCTGCAAGTCGATGTGGAAGAGGCGGCCATCCTCCAGGTGGACCCAGGCCTTGTCCGTGCCCAGGGCGGCGTTCCGAACCTTGCCTGGGACCTGGGTGTCCACGCGCAGACTTAGGTCTGCCGGCTCGTACAGGCCCACGTGACCCACTCCGCCAAGCAGCAGAGTGTGCGGGCTTGCAGTGACCTCGCTGAGCTCACCCTCCCAATGAATGGCGTGGCTGCTCAGCAGGGGCATGGGCCACGCCAGGGTCTCCCCTTGGGCATCCTGGCTAATGAGCTGCTCTCCTTGGACCTGCAAGCCGCGTACAGGACCCGTGTGGCCACCCAAGCGAAGGCGCTCGCGTCCAGTGCTTCGCTCGAGCACCAACAGGGTCTCCAGATCGCCGCCCACGACCAGGGCGGTCTCGGTCCAAACCAGCGCTTGGGCATCTGGCATGTCGTGGGTCCAGAGTTGCTCGCCGCTGAGCAAATCCTCGACCCAAATGCGGTGGATGTTCTCGTCGTAGACCGCCAGCAGGTCACCCTCTGGACTTCCCCAGGCCCGGCATCGTGAAGCGCAGAGCGCTCGTATTCGGCGCCCTTCTACAAAGTCCCAGAGCCACACCGGCTCGTAGTAGGAGCTTGGCACCCCGTAGCGCTCGTTCATCCACAAGTCGTAGGCGAAGCCCAGCTCCACGGGTGCGTGGCCCTCTCGCAGCAGGCGGGCTTGGGGTTGGCCCTCGCCGTAGCGCTCGATCTCGAAGCTGGGGGTGTGCTCTTGCCAGAGGCCCTCACCCAAGGAGGCAGGAGAGAAAGCCTTTGCCGCCCAGAGCGCCATGGCCGCAGCAGTCGGGTCTTGTCCCGTCGCCAGCAGACCCTGCACAGCTTGGCGAAGCGAGGCCCGTGCGAGGTGGGGCTCCTGTGCAGCCAGCAAGGCTTGGCCTCGGGCCAGCTCGGTGCGTGCCAACGCGGACTGGGCCAAGTGCTCTGCGGTGTGTGCGCGCTGGGTCTCCTCGCCGACGTCTTGCAGGTACTTGGCCAGGCCCACGCCGGCGAGCAGGGTGGCGGCCGAGAGCAAGGTGGCCCCTAGAATCAGGCTGCGCTGGTGTCGCTTGGCCCACAGACTGAGCAGAGCGCCAGCGCTGTACTGCATGCTGGCCAGAGGGCGTCCATCCAGCCAGGCCTGGAGCTCTTCGCCCAGTGCGTGCACCGATTCCAGGCGTTGCTCCGGCTGGGGGGCCAGAGCCCGGGTCAACACAGCGCGCAGCTCCGGCGGGATGTCGTCCGTGAGCGCAAAGTGCCCGTCTTGGTTCTGTTTCAGGGTGTCGAAGAGGTGCTCTTCGGTGCACATGGTGAAGAGCATTGCGCCCATCGAGAACACGTCTGAGCGCGGGCCGAGCTGGGCCCGGTCCCCGCAGGCTTGCTCGGGGGACATAAAGCCAACCGTGCCCAGGACAGCCCCCATCTGCGTGAGGTGGGGGTCCTCGGAGAGCAGCACTTCGGTGTCGTCGCCGTACTCCTCTTCTTCCTGGTCCATCAACTTGGCGATGCCCCAGTCCAGCACCATGACCTCGCCGTAGTCACCGATCAGGATGTTGGCGGGCTTTAGGTCCCGGTGCAGCACGCCTTGGTCGTGGGCATAGGCCACCGCGTCACAGACCCGAACCAGAATCTGGATCTTGCGTTCCAGAGGCAAGTCGCAGGACAGCGCCGAGAGGGTCTTGCCCGTCAACTCGCGCATGGTGAAGTAGGGCCGGCCCTGGGTGTCTGTGCCCAGCTCGTAGACGGGAGGAATGCCCGGGTGCTGTAGTCGTCCCGTGACTTGGGCTTCGAGCACAAAGCGCCGGTCTGCTGCTGAGCCACGTTGGGTATGAACCCGCTTGAGCGCCACGCTGCGGGCCAACCTGGGGTCCCAGACCCGCCAGACCGAGCCCATGCCGCCCTCGCCGATGAGCTCTTGGATCTCGTGCGCTTCCTGCTCGGAGGGGTCCGCTTCAGCCAACATGCTCATCGGGTCCGAGGGGTCGATGGTGCGCTTGTCGTGGTCGCGGGACAGGGCGGGCTCCGAGGGGAGGGGAGTTTAGCGGGTGAGGTCCGTCCAGGGCGTGCTCCATCTTCCTGCGGGATGCAGCGCTACATCTCTGGAGGTTAGCTTGTGTCCATGCTCATCTCCCTCCTCCTCGCCTGCGCCTCCTCCACCGACACCGGCGATCTGTCCCCGCACTTCGACGCGCCCGACTCCGCCGGCAGCTTCACCGCCGTGACGGTCCAAGACAGCTTCACAGCCCGTGGCGGAGAAGAGCTGACGGTTCAGGTCTGGTACCCCTCACAGACCTCGGATGCGGGATCGATCTTTCGCTTTGACGAGGTCTATTCGGGCCAAGCCCGCAGTCAGGGTGCCGCGGCATGTGCTCAACCCCGACCCGTCCTGATGTTCTCCCACGGCAACGGTGGCATCCGCTGGCAGTCCACCTTCTTCACAGAGATGGCCGCGGCCCATGGCTACATCGTGGTGGCGCCGGACCACTTGGGCAACACGCTCTTTGATCTGGACGACATCGACCGGGACGTGGTGGCTTTGCGGCGTCCCCAGGACATCTCCGATGCCTTTGACTGGGCAGTGGCGCAGTCGGAGAGCGCCGACAGTCCCATCTCAGGTTGCATTGACCCCGACGCGGGCTTTGCGGTGGCCGGACACAGCTTCGGTGGTTTCACGACCCTGTACCTCTCGGGGGCCACGATCGACCGACCGGCCCTGGAGCAGCGCTGCGAGGCGGAAGGCGGCTGGCTCTGTGGCATCCCGGCGCTCTCGGAAGAAGACCTGCTGGAACGTGCTGACCCCCGCGTGTGGGCCGCCATTCCGATGACCCCCGTCGGCGCTCAGACCTTTGATGTTGGACTGGCTGAGCAGAGCACCCCGATCTTGGTGATGGGCGGCAGCCTGGATGACCTGACGACCATGGAGCAGCAGGTCACGCCTATCTACGAGGGGGTTGGCGGCGAGCCGGCCTACCTTGCGACCTTTCAAGGGGCAGGCCACTTCAGCTTCTCGGTGATGTGCGACTTGGTCCCGACCTTCAATGGCTGCGGGGATGACTTCTTGGACGCTGAGACCACCAAGCGTCTGATCAACGAGATGAGCTTTGCCTTCTTGGGTCAGGTGCGCGGTTTTGAGAGTGAAGGGTTCCTACCGGCGGAGGGGCCGATAGAGTGGAGCGAGTAGGACCCGGCAGCCTCAGTACATCAACTTGCGTTGCTGCATGGAGTCGTTGCTGAACCACTGACCGCCTGCAGGCGCAGGGGCATACACGCCGTCGATCTCCTGCATGATGTCGCCGGCCTCTTCCATGGGCATCTGGTTCTGAGCCCAGTCCTGGCGCTCGATGCTCTGCAGCATCTCCAGGGGGACCTGGACCAGCTCTGGGCCCATGGTCAGCTTCAAGGTCAAGCCGGCCTCGGCCAGGGGACCGATCAGCACGCTTCCGTTGTTGAGCTCTACGCGCCAGTCACCGCTTGGGTCCCCGTCGATGGGGGCCATGCTCCTGCACTCGGTCAGGAAGGGGGCAAAGTCGCCCAAGCTGCTGTTCACGGCGATCTGGGTCGCTGCGGGGTCCACCAGGAAGTCGTCGCCGTGGGTAGTCTTGACCCGCACAATCTCGTACTCGGGCCAAGCCTGGGGACCGTTGGTCTGCACCCGCAGCAGCTCGTCTACGGGCAGGTCGACGGGCACCTGCTCACCACCGGCGCTCACCTTCAGGGCCAGCTCTGGAGCCGCCCATTGACCGCGCAGCTCGGAGCCGTTTCGCAGCCACACCGTGACGTGGTTGCCGGAGCCTGCCAGGGACTCTCCCTCTACCGGTGCAATCTCGCCGACATCCTCCAGCGGAATGCGCAGAATGCCCAGGCCACCCTCAAGCTCCAGCACCGGGGTCTGGATCGCGCCGACCAACACCTGACCGTCCTGAAGTGTGGTTCGGAGGGGGAAAGCATCCGGGGCGCGGGAGGATGAGAAGCAGGCCAGGAGCAGAGTAAAGAGCACGAGATCTCCGGAGTTGCTCCGAGAACGAGGCCAGATCGCCTCTGCTTACACCCCAAGTCCAGAGCGCCCTTGATCTCAGCGCTTCAGCTTGCGCCCGGCCTTGTTGCGCGCCTTGTCCATCGCGCTGCCCATGCCGCCGCTCTTGGGGGGCGGCTCGGGAGGGGGCTCCGGCATGGTCGCAGGCCTACTCGTCGACTTGCTGCCGCCGACCCGGCTTGGCGCGGCGCTGGGAGCGCTGCTGGGCGCGCTTGAGCGTCTCGGGGCTTGCGCCTTCTTGGCGGCTCGCCGAGCGAAGAAGCCGGGTTTGGAATTGTCCCGCTTGGGCGCCAGCGCGGCGATGCGGTCCCAGAGCATCAAGCGACGCAAGCCAATCTCCAAGAGCAGGAGCAGCAGGGCCAAGATGAGCAGCGGCCGTGTCATGACCTTGCCGGCGGTGCCCTGTTGTGGGGTGTCCCAGAGAGCGTCCGCTCGGCCCAAGGGACCGCCCCCAGTGATGCGTGCGACACGCTCCAGATTCCGACTGCCCGTCTTGGGGTCCTCCAAGTGAGCGAACTCGGGGGAGTGGGGCAGGGCCAAGGGGGGCAAGCTCAGGGCGCTGCGCTCGTTGATCTGAACCACGCCCACAGCCACGCCCTCTGGGGGCAGCTCAATGGTGGCTTGGTAGGCGCTGGGGCCCACCCGTTGCAGGAGCACCTCTTCCAGGGTGCCATAGGGTCCGGAGACCGAAGCACTCAGGGTGCCAGGCAGCTCGCTCTGGTCCGCAGCGACCTCTACCCGAACGACCCCTTGGCGACCTTGGCGCTGAACCTCGGCGTACCAGTCGGCGGGGGGCTCCTGCAGGGCGGTCCAGCGGGTCAGAGTCACGAAGAAGCTGGAGAACTGGCGCCAGCGCACCAAAGACTGGCCCTGAGCTCCGCCGATCTGTCCGGTGTAGGCGGCGCTCCGTCCCAGGCCGGCCTGCTCCCAGGCGAGGATGACGGCAGCGTTCTCATCGTTGGTGCGGACTCCGACGGTGGCGCCGGGCTTGGGCCACGCCAGGTTGTAGGCGTCCACCCTTGGGAAGCTGGTGCTTGGCAGCCCCAGGGTGACCAGGCTGGGCAGCGGGGTGGCCGAGGTCGGTGTGTCGATGAAGGCGGCGCGGGCGGCCACCAGGGTGTCCATGGCGAAGAGCCGGGGCAGGTCAGCTGGGCGCTCGGTGAAGTAGACCTCCCCGCTGCCTTGCTCGGCGGTGCGGCGCAGGAAGGCTGCATCGCTGTCCTTGTCGGTGCCCAGGGCGATGACGGAGACGGTGATGCCGTCCTTCTCCATCTTCTTGAGCAGCGCGGGCACGCCCTCTTGCTGCACGGAGTCGGCGGCGTCGGAGAAGAGGATGACGTGCTTGTTTCGCTGCTCGGCTTTGAGGAGCTGGGCGTAGGCTGCCTCAAGGCCGACGCGGGTGTAGATGCCGCCGCCCATGGACTCGATTCGCGCCACCTCTTTGGCCAGGGCGCCCGGGTCGGTGACCTGGGTCTGCTTGACGATGACGTGGGGCTCGGAGTCCACGGCGATGACCGAGATGGAGTCGATGGGGGAGAGCAGGGTGATGGCGGCGGCGGTGCCGTCGTTGGCCAGGTCCATCTTGGTGACGTTGGGCTGAACCTCCACTCCCATCGAGCCGCTGCGGTCCAACACGACGGCCAGCGCCATGCCCACCTTGCGGTGCTCCTGCTTGAGCTCCAAGGAGACCGGCATCACCGGCTCAAGGGGAGACTTGTGGTAGCCGCCGACACCAAAGCTGGCCTGGCCACCGGTCATCAGCAGGCCGCCGCCCTGGTGCTCCACGAAAGTGCGCAGTGCCGACATACCGCTCAGACCCAAGCGACCGGCGTCGACGTTCTCCAGGATCACGCTGCGGTAGCGGCTGAGCAGCACCGCGTCGATGGTCTGTGCCTCTGGGCTGCTGACCGCCACGTCCATGCCCGCCTGGGTCAGGGTCTGGCTCAGGGTGCTGGGCGCTCCGGCGTCGTTGAGCAGCAGGACCCGGCGGGTGCCGTTGGCCATCACCGCGCCCAGTCCCAGGTTGTTTTGAGGCTGTGGGTCGCCCGCGGCGGCCTCTACCTGCAGTTGGTAGACCCCAATGCCGGCTTGGGGCAGAGCGTCGCGGAACACCAAGCGGTTTAGGCCCGGCTCAAAACGCTGGCGTCCGGTGCTGATGGTCTCCCCGTCTCGGGTGAGCACCCAGGTGGCCTCCTGGGCCGTGTCCGCGCGCACCCAGCCGCTGAACTGAAAGGGCTCGTCGACGTCCAGGCTCTGGGGCAGGTCCAAGCGGGCCACGCTTAGGTCCGCTTTGGCCATGGGCTTGGAGAGCTCCCGGGTGGTGATGGGAATGCCCCGGGCGGCGGCGCGTCGTGCCGAGGGCAGAGGACTGCCTTCGGTGCTGCGGCCATCGCTGAGCAGCACGATGGTGCCGGCCCGCTCCTGGGGAATCATGGAGATGGCCAGGTCGATCCCAGCGCCGATGTCGCTGGCCTGGGCGTCCGCTGCGGTGGAGAAGCTCTCGAAGCGTGCGCTGGCGCTGTTGGGCCGCTCGATCGTGGCGCCCTCGCCGACGGAGACGATGCCGACCCGGTCTCCGCTGTCTCTGGATTCCTCCAGCAGACGGATGAGCTCCATCGCGCGCTCTTGACTCTCCTCCGGCATGCTCCCGCTTCGGTCCACCACGACCACTACGTCTCGCCCGCTGACGGGACGGCGCAGGATGGGACCGGCAATGGCCAGCACGACCACGCCCAGGACGACGGCGCGAAGCACCTGGGCACCCCGCCCGGCAGGTCGCGTGACCCACCAGAGCGCGCCCGCCGGAAGGGCGAGGAGGAGCAGCTCGGGAAGCAGGAGTGAAATCACGCCAGGGCTCCGGGCATGCGCAAGGCGTCGTTGTTGCGCAGGGCCCACCAGTCCAGCGCAAAGATCAGGAGCAGGAAGACCAACAGGGCCGTCTCGCTGACCTTCACGCCGTGGTCCTGAGCGGCTCCTGCTGGGGCGGCCGCAGCACGCTCGCCCTCGCTCAATTCGCGGAGCTCGCTCTCCAGTGGGTCCAGGGCGTTCACCGCGATCCAGGCCGGCGGGTCCTGGTCTCTCTGCAGGGTCCACACGCCGGGGCGGTACAAGCCGCCGATGTCCAGGTCGGTCTGCACGGGCAGCGCGCGGGTCTGCCCCTTGGGGTCCGTGAGGATCCAGGCGCCGGGGGCTGCGTTCCGCCAGACCAGCTCCTGTCCCACCTGGGTGCTGCTCTGACTAAGTCCCGGCAGCGAGGCCCGGCGCAGCTCAGCGGCGTTGAGCAACAGGATCGGCCAATCGGGGGAGCGGGCCAGGGTGCTGCGTGCAGGATCGATGTGTACCTGGATTCGCCGCTCGTCTTGGCTGATCAAGGTGCTCTGACCGGCGCTGATCAGGGCGGTCCCGGTGGCGGTGTTCTTGGCCGGCACGCTCCAGAGCACGCCCTCCAGGCTCATGCCGCGGGTCAGGGGGTGCTCCTTGTCCAAGAGGAAGGGGCCCAACAGCGCCTGGCTCTCCGCAGGGCTGGGGATCTCGATGGACCAGGCCTTGGGACCCAAGCTCACACCGCTGGGTCCGAGAATCAGGTGGGCCCGCTCGGCGGAGACCAGGACCGCGTCCTGGAGCAGATCGGCCCAGCGCTCGCCCTTGGCGTCCAGGCCCAGGGCCTTGGCTTGCTCGGCTCCCAGGGCCATGTGTACGCCAAGGGTGCGAGGCGGCAGAGGCGCCAGCCAGGCCACATCGTCACTGGCCAGGGTGTTGCCCTTCTCGCCCCGGAACTCCAAGCGCACCAAGCCGGTGCTGTGCGGGATGGGCAGGTTGTGCTCCACACTCTGGTCGGGCGTGAGGGAGACCCCTTGGCTCCAGAGCTGCTGCTCGTCCTGCCAGAGGCTCAGGGTGCCCTTGACCGTCGTGTTGGAGAAGCTGCGCAGCACCACGAAGACCAGGTCTTCATCCTTGGCGCCGCGAACCCGACTGGCATGGGTCAGGCCCACGTTGTTCGCCGGTGTGCCCACGGAGACCAAGCCCACTTCATCGGGCCAGGCCTCGGGGGCGAAGTGGTCGCTGATCAGGGTGACCGCGCCGCCCTCCGAGAGCTGAAGGCCCAGGTCCACAGCGGGACCGAGGCTGTGGTCCGAGGACGCTGGGTCCCAGCGCTCCACGGCGCTCTGGGCCTCTTCCCGCAGCGCCTGCGGACCGACCAGCATGCGGGGAGAGGGACCGGAGAGCACCACACTGACCGTGTCCCGAGCGCGCAGACCCTTCAGCGCGTCCTCCAGCGCGTCACGGGCTTGCTCCTCCGAGGCCTGCATGGAGGCCGAGTCGTCCAGCACCACCACCCGGTGCTCCGCTTGACCCGCGCAGCCTTGCGGGCCGGCCAGGACCAAGGTGATGAGCAGGACCGCGAGCAGCTCCAGCCAGAAGCTGGGGGAGTGGTGCAGGGGCTGGCGGGTGCGCCCGGAGCCTTTGGGGCTGCCGATGGCCTCCCAGAGGAAGGTCGCGCTCACTTCCTTGGGCTGCGCCTGGCGGCGGTACAGGTGCAGGCCAACCACCACAGGCAGCCCAATCAGTCCAAGCAGGCCCAGGGGGGTAGCGAACAGAGGGGCTCCTGTGAGGGGTCCCTCGCTCTACGCGGCGAGGGGCTGCCCTGTTTCCATTGGCGTGGCTTAGTGCTGACGAATCAAGATGTTTTTGCCGCCGAAGCGCACCTGACGGGTGGGCTTTCGCCGGGCCACCAAGCTCTGGGCGCCCTCTACTCCGCAGGCCGCGACTTGCTGCCGGGCTCGGAAGATGTACACCGACATGGTGCCCTCGGTCATGCCCACGTCCCGCACCAGGCGGTCGCTATAGACCCAGCCATGCTCGGAGGGATCGTGGTCTTTGTCCTCGTCTCTGGCCTTGGCCAACAAGAAGAGCATCCAGTGGTGGGCGCGCTCGCCCAGGTCCCAGCTCTCGCTGCCGAACTCGATGCTCAGACGTACCGCTTCTTGATCGCGGCTGACATCAAAGACAAAGCGCACGTTGTCTAGATTGGGGCCCTCGCTGGCCGCCTGTTCGGTGGCTTGGTCGTACTCCGGCAGGTGCAGGCGCCAGGCTTTGCCTTCGACTTGAATCAGCTCCAAATCGCCTACGTTGACCTCTTTTCCGTCCACCCATTCGGCGATCCAGCTGCCGTCGGTGTTCCGGTACACGTTCACGACGGGGCTCGCAGGCGCAGCCGGGATGACCAAGAGTCCCTCGACCCCCTGGATCGACGGGCCTTCATCGTTGCCTGGGGCAGCCACAGGCACTGGAGCCGCTGCGCTGTCCAGGACCCAACCACAGGACTCCGTCCCAAAGTGCAGGGTCATGCCGGCTTGCATGGGGTGCTCGCCCGCGGGCAGCAGGGCACCGTCCAAAAGCGTCCCGTTTCGGCTGCCCAGGTCGCGCACGACCCATCGACTGCCCGTCCAGCGCATGGTGGCGTGCTGGGAGGAGATGGCTGGCGCGTCTAGACGCAGGTCACAGCGCCGAGAACGGCCAACCAAGTGCTCGGCGTGAAGGGTGACAACACGTCCGCTCTGAAGCTCTCGCAGCATGGCCATTGGGAGATTCCGGGGTTGAGGGCAGTACTATACTGCGCTTGCATCGCACGCTGGAGCCCCGTGCCCGAGTCCTTCTCCACCAAGTACCGAACCCTCGCCACGGTCGAGGTCATGGGACCCGAGCGGATCCGTGACCTGCCGCGGCGCGTTCCGGTCTTGCCCGAGCAGTTCTACTTCGTGCGCTTCTTGGGTCACGGCGGTCAGGGCGAGGTCTACGAGGCGGTGGACCGATTGAACCTGCGCAAGGTGGCCATCAAGACCGTGCGCCTGGACAAGGCGAGCCCCGAACAGGTCAAGCGCATGGTGATGGAGGCCTCTACGCTGGCGCGCCTGGCCCACCCCGGCATCATCCCCATCTACGAGACGGGCCACATGACGGACGGCCGGGTTTGGTACGCGATGCCGGTCGTCGAGGGCTGGCACCTCCTGGAACGCATCGCGAAGTTGGACTACCGCTTGGGACCAAAGGGTTGGGGCACGGCCGAGGATGGACCGGAGCTGCGCGAGATGGTGGACGCGGTCTCCAAGGTGGCTGACGCCTTGGCACACGCCCACGCAAAGGGGGTCATCCACCGGGACGTCAAGCCCAACAACATCATGACCGGGCCGCTGCGCGAGACCTATTTGGTCGACTGGGGGACCACCTGGGAGGCCTTCGAGAACGCGCCCTTTGCCGGAACCCGGGCCTACATGTCCGAGGAGCAGGCCACCGGCAAGAGGGCGATGCCCGACTGGGATGTCTACGCCCTGGGCTGCACGCTGTTCCACGTCATGGCCGGAAGACCGCCGGTGCGCTGGCAGGAGGGCGCCGAATTCCCAACGGTGGAGCGCTACGAGGATCTGCTCGAGCTCAGCTCGGCCCGCAACGGCTGGGTGCCGAATGATCTGGTCCGCGCCTGTGCCATGGCCATCAGTCCACGCCCCGCAGATCGTCCAGGGGCGGAGCACTTCGGGCGCATGCTGCGGGCGTGGCTCTACGGATTTCCAGATCAGCAGCGCAGCGAGGCGGCGATCTCGCGGGCCAAGAACTTCTTCTTGCCGGCGGTTCACGATGTGGATGTGCTGCGCATGGAGTGCCTGCTCCAAGAGAACCGCATGTGGGACCAGGAGCGAGACTGGCGTGATGCGCAGAAGCACGAGGCCCTGCGCGCGCTCCATGCACTCAAAGAGCGCCTGAACACCCGCTACGCCGACCTTCAGCGCGAGGCCAGCGTGGTTCGGGCCCATGTGCGCCGCTTTGAGCTGCCGCGCATCCATGAAGTGGTCCACCCCCACATGTACGCCGAGTGCCGGCGCATGGAGCTGAGCCGAGATCGGCCTGGGCTGGCCGTCTACGCTGGGCTGCTCAATGAGCACACCCCACTGGGTCACCTGCGTGAGCTGGTCGAGAGCATGGCCTATGTCACCCTCCACGCCCCAGGGGTTCCTCGCCTCAAGGTCTTGCGAGAGGATCCGGCGGCTTGGTCTCGGACCTTGGCGCAGGACTGCACCATTTTGGGTCCAGTCCGCCGCCAGCTCGGGTGGTCGGGGCTGAACATCTACACCGGTCAGGCCCCAGGCTGTGAGCCTTTGTACTTTGAGGTCTTCATTCCCAGCGGCTCCCACTGGCGTATGCAGCACCCTTCGGGCGAGATCCTGCCGCTGCAATCCCTGCTCAAGGGCTGCTTGGCCGACGACGAGGTCATCGTGCGCGAGGGCTACACCGTCGTGGGTGGGGACCGCCGAGCGAGCCGGGCGCTGGCCGAGCCGCGCTTGATCTGGATCGAGGCCTTTGTGGCCAAGCGGGACCCGCTCTCCAACGGGGACTGGGCTGCCTGGATGGTGGAGCTCTCTACAGAGCAGCAGGCCTTGAGCTGGCCGTCCAGCTGGGCCTTTGAGCGCGCGGACCTGCAAGCCCAGGACGCGGACTGGGCCCAGTGTCCGGTCGGTGGACTGCCCCCAGCAGCCTTGGACCGCTATCTGGAGGCGCACCCGGGCTGGCGCCTGCCTCACGAGCTGGAGTGGGAGAAGCTGGCGCGCGGCGCAGGGGCGCGCTCATTCCCATGGGGAGAGGCGGAAGAGCCCCTGGGGCTTCGGCCGAACAGACAGGTGCCACCGGCCAGTCTCACCTGGGATGTCTCCTCGTGGGGGGCCCGAGGGCTGAGCTGCAACCGCATGGAGCTATGCGCCAATCAGTGGATGCTGGAGCCTCCGGCCCTCGATGTGGCGCTGGACCCTCGGCAGAAAGAGGGCGGGAAATCCCGGGTCGCCAGGGGCGGCTACGTCGGGGCCTCGGTGGCGCAGAGCCGCGCAGGTGCGCGGCATGTCGTGGATCCCGATGCCTTGGACCATCCCATGCTCGGGGTGCGCTTGGTGCGTGACTTTGATCCGGTCCACTTCGCGACCTTCCCGGAAGAAGAAGCGGGTTAGGGGCGGCGCTCAAACTGGGAGCTGTCCGTGTTTTCCTATTCCTTCTACAAGGTTGTCCACATCTTCGGCATCTTGCTGACCTGGAGCGCTCTGGGCGCTCTGGTGCTTCACGCGGCCAACGGCGGGGACAAGAGCACAAACAAGAAGCGCGGCCTGGTGGCAGCGACCCACGGCATCGGAATGGTGATCATCCTGGTGGGCGGCTTCGGTCTGCTGGCCCGCATCGGTCAGATGCACGGCTCGGGCTTTCCAACCTGGATCTGGATCAAGCTGGGCATCTGGGTGCTCACCGGCGCCTTGATCATGCTGCCCTTGCGCGTGCCCAAGCTGGCCACGCCCCTCTGGTTCCTGATTCCCATGCTCGGCGGAGTGGCCGCGTACACCGCAGGCTACAAGCCTTTCCAGGGTGAGGTCACGCCAGCTGCAGCGGTCGAGGCCCCAGCGGAAGAGGCCCCAGCAATCACGCCTACAACACTCGAGGCTCCTGCAGTTGAGCCTGCAGCGGTGCCAGAGCCCATCGAGGAGTAGCAGCGGAGCTGCCTGTGCAGCTTAGAAGCGCCCGGTGTACCCGACCACCGGGCGCCCTTGATCGTCGACCAGGATCATGACGCTCGTTCCGGTGGCCACACAGAGTCCGCCGGCGATGAAGAGCGCCATGGACGTGGTGCGCGCTGGGGCGATGTTGTCGTCCCAGAGGGTGTTGGCCCGGGCCGTGTTCTCCGGGGTGCGGATCGTTCCATCGCCGTCCACGTCCAGGGCGGTGAACTCCTGGTAGTCGCTGAGCGCGCCAGCACGGACCACGCCGCCTGCGACCAGTGCGCCTGCGCCTACCGCTGTCAGGGCGCCGCCAGCGATCTTGCCGCCGTTGCGGTCCTTGTCTGGCTTGACGGGGTCCTGAGTCAAGCGTGGGTCGCTCTCAGGCTCCGGATCGACGGTGGGATCGGGGTCCGGTGTCGGCTCTGGGTCGGGGATGTCCGCGACGGCCGGGATCGGAAGCAGCTCCAGAGTGACACGGTAGGCGCCACCCATCTCGACGGTGAGCTCTTGGCTTGCAGCCAAGTCGTCGGTGTTCGCCTCCAAGGTGTGAACGCCGCAAGAGAGGGGCAACATCGCCGGGGCGGCCATGGTCTTGCCATCTACCTGGAGCACTGCCGCCGGGTCGCTGACCCGGATCTCCGCGAAACCACCAACGGGCTGTGGCTCCAGCTTTACGATGGTCTTGGCCCCGGCCGTGACCGTCACGGTCTCAGAGGCTGTCACGCAGTCGCCGTTGACTTGGATGGTGTGCTCGCCCGGAGGCAAGCTGATGATGCCTGGGGCGCGGACGCCGGTCTCAGCGCCATCCACCACGATTATCCCGGAGCCTTTTGGAGGCACCGTGACCTGGATCTGGGCGTCTTGGGCGGAGGCGAGGGAGGCAAGTAGCAAGAACATAGGCCCCAGTTTCGCCCGTACTGGGGAGCGGAGCAAGTTTTGGCACCCTGCAAGTCATGGTCAAGGTAAGTATAGGGGCCGTCCACCACGCGGGCCCCCCTGCTTAGGAGCCGATTTGACCCCCTTTGGAATCCGCAAGTTCATCAAGCGACTCTTGGGCCTTGGCCCTGCTGAGCGCACCGAAGATGCCCGTCCCCCCGCCCGGGCCAAGGTCACCCTGATTCTGGTGGACGAGAAGGGCGAGGAGCAGACCTACCAAGGTGGCGCCGGCGACACCCCGCTCTTCATCAGCGGCAACATGGCCAAGCCCATTGGCTCGGGCTGCAACGACAGCTCTTGTGCGACTTGCCGCGTTGAGATCCTAGAAGGGCACGAGAACGTGAGCCCTCAAGGATCCGGCGAGAAAGAGACCCTGGCCGCCAACGCCTACGACGAGAACCTGCGCTTGGCCTGCCGGATGGAGATCCTCCAAGGCAGCGTCAAGTTGCGCGCCTACGAGTTCCTGGAGATCTGAGTGGCCGCGGCGCTGGTCACGGACCCCCAGGTGATCGCGGGCTACCTTCGGGATGCCTCGAACACCACGGGCCACTCCGAGGGCTTGCTGCGTCCCGGGAGCACGGGCGAGATCGCCGAGATCTTCGCTCTGGCACAGCTCAAGAACATGCCCATCACCCTGAGTGCAGAGCGCACCAGCACGACGGGGGGGCCGGTGCCGCACGGCGGTTGGGTGCTCTCGACGGAGCGCCTTGGTGGCTTAGAGATCCGGGGTGATCAGCTTCGGGTCGGAGCCGCAGTCCGCCTAGGAGAGATCCAAGAGGCGGCCGCGGAGCACGGCCTGTTCTATCCGCCAGACCCCACGAGCTGGGAGAGCTGCAGTGTGGGGGGAACCATCGCCTGCAATGCCTCGGGCGCGCGCAGCTTCCGCTACGGCCCGACCCGACCCTGGGTGCTCTCGGCTGAGGTGGTCTGGGCCGACGGTCGGATTCAAGAAGTCGACCGTCAAACGCCGATTCCCGCGGACTGGCCCGCGCCCTCTTGGCAGCCGCCGGGGGTGAAGAACGCGACGGGCTTCTATCCAGCGGACAACCTGTTGGATCTCATCATCGGCTCAGAGGGCACCCTGGGCCTGGTGACCGCCGCGACCCTGCGCTTGTTGCCGCTTCCCGAGCAGGTCTTCTCTGTCTTGGCGCTCTTCCCAGACCGTCGAAGTGGTCTGGACTTTGTGCATCAGGCCCGCAGCCTCCCGCCCAAGCCGCGCCTGATCGAGTGGTACGACGCCAACTGTCTGGCGTTGATCCGGGCGCGCATCCCAGAGCTCCCGGCACAAGCCCGGGTGGCCGTTTGGGTAGAGCAAGAGACTGACCTCGAGAACGAGGACAATGCGATCTGGTCCTGGGCCGAGCGAATCGCCGCGTGCGGCGGGCTGGAGGATCACACTCTGCTGGCCCACGATCCCGCTTCCTTACAGAAGCTCCTGCACATCCGGCACGCCATCCCGGCGGGCATCAACGAGCAGGTCGCCCGAAACGGAATGCCAAAGGTTGGAACCGATTTCTCCGTCCCGGACTCTGGACTGGAAGAGATGATGGCGGCCTACGATTCTGTGCAGATGGATCACGTGCTCTTTGGGCACGTTGGGGACAACCACCTGCACCTGAACCTGCTGCCCACGGACCCCGAGGAGCTCAAGGCCGCCTGGGGGATCTGGGAGGCGCTTTATGACAGGGCTCTTTCCCTTGGGGGCACCCTCTCCGCCGAACATGGGGTGGGCAAGCTGAAGGCGCCGTACCTTCGAAAGTTGGTAGGAGCTCAAGGAATACAGGAGTTTGAGGCGCTCAAGCGCGCGATCGACCCTGCATGGATCCTGGGACGCGGTACGCTGCTTGCTGCGCCCATCACCACTTCGGTGTAAGTAGCCCAAGTCCACCTCCGTTCTCAATGCGGAGGACAAGGCAGGTGAGCCGTCTCAACCCAAATTCAGGTATCCAGAAAGACTGGACTGGTCCCATTGGACCAGGAAAGAGACGTTGTCTCTCGCCTGAAGAAGGGCGACCGGGCGGCTCTGGCCGAGCTGTACAACTGGTACGGCGACCGTCTCTTCCGACAGATCATTCTGCCGCGGCTTCCAATCGCCGATCTGGCGGAAGACGTCCTGCGCGACACCTTCCGCATCTGTATGGAGCGCATCGCTCAATACGACGTGGTCGACCGCAGCATTTTCTTCTGGATGCGTCGCATCGCCATCAACCTGTCTCTTATACACATCTCCGAGCCCACGAGACAGGCAGAAATCTC